>Ga0209164_1000415_pt1 | contig 105769 bp, 113 predicted proteins | sample MTBNYHSulfiMetaG_FD_187458 | JGI IMG/M metagenome (GOLD analysis project Ga0209164, IMG submission 187458) | Enrichment culture microbial communities from rom New York Harbor, USA that are MTBE-degrading - MTBE-NYH (New York Harbor Sulfidogenic)... | ecosystem: Environmental > Aquatic > Marine...
TGTAAACTGTACCTTCCGGCAAACTTCCATCATTTTTTTCCTAACATACTTTGCTATATATGATGTGTTGCTTAATTGATCATGTGAGAAGTCTTCAATTTTCGGATTAAGAAATTGTTCTTTTTTTGATTTAGAAAAATTATTTGTCGTATCTTTTATTCTTTTTTTGAAACCATCAATATCATTTTTCCATTGGATATATTCATAGGCTGTTCTATTCCCTTTCTCGTGATTTACCCAAGAAAAGGTAATTGTTTTATTGTTAAATGAATCATCAAGTGACCTGCTTAATGGTATAATATGTTCAATCTCTATTTCAGGACTGAAAAGTTTTGTGAGGCTAATTGTTTTTCCAGTATAAGGGCAGATTCTATTACACTCTAACCATAGTCGATGTTTTTCCTTTTCGTATTTATTTGCAATATTATTAAATTCACCAAAACTTGGATCATCCTTATCCATACCCATTTCAAGCCACAGCTCATATTTACCAACTATACTATCATATTTTTCTACCTTCCGTGATAACTTTAGCTTACCTTCCTCTCTTTTTTTATTCAAGAACTTTGCATACTCCTGCCGATCTTTGTCTTTATCGCGAAATGTTCTTAACAATTTTTCTCTTTCATTTCTTGGTTTTTTTAATTCACGTGTAGATTCTATTCTTATCACCAATTTTTCTCTATCAATTTCAGCCCCATATTTTTTTAAAATTGCATTTACAATCTTGATAACATGTGAAACTGCTTTTTCCACAACAGGATTTCGTAATTCTTGATAACTTATTTGTGATATTTTTTCATTCAGAATTGATTCATCTTTTATCTCATCAGATGATTTAAGATAACCTGATAATATAAGAGCTGTATTTTCATCAGTACCATTCGAATGATTTCTTTCATTTCCCTTCATATACGGAAGTATTTTTTTAATTAGTTTGGCAGAGTACGCACCATGACCTTCTTCTAATCCAAATTCTATAAGTTTATTAACATTAACTTCGTCAAACTTCCATTTACAAATTAAAACATCTTTGAGCCATTCATCATCTTTTGCCATATATAAATGATGCCAAAGTTTTTCAAGAAGTTTTTCTGATCTTAATCTTTCATATTCTTCTTTTCCTAATGCCTGATTAATAGCATAATAGGTTAAATTACCTTTTATATATTTCTCTCCATCATCGTCCAACGTTTTAAATGAAACCGCTTTTGAAAAATCAGGAAGAATATCTATAATATATTTTTTATCATTCTCTGATTTACTCTTTGTGGGTTTTGATATATAGACTTTTTCATTTGTTTCTAAATAGTCTGCTATTATTCTTTTCCATTCTAAAGGTAAAGGTTCTTTTACAATATCTTCTCCTTCACAACTATATCTTAAATCTGATAGATTTTTCCAAATTCGAAATTCCTGATAAAGCGGTGAACTTGCAGCTATTACTTTTTTACTTTTTTCAAACTGACAATTTGCAACAAATTTACGTTGTGATTTTAGAGGACGTTGGTAATAAATACAATAATTTCTTATCAACCAATAATTTGTCTTCTTAAACTCTATTAACTTTTTACGTTTTTCTTCACAATTTAACTTTTGGATTTCTTCATATTCTTTAGCGCTGCCTAAAAAAATATTTGGGTGAGTTTTATCATAGATTTTTTTTTGTGTATCCCATATAAGATCAAATTCCTTTTGATACATTTCTCTGGCGGTGTAACGACCAAATTGTCTACGGATTCCTCTGCTATTATAAAATGTAATTTCTCCATTTTCATTCATTGCTCTTTCATCTACAGGCTCGTTTAGATTGTGCCAATTATCTTTCGTAAATAATTCCTCTGCCTTTCTGTGCATCAAATAAAAATATTCTCCAATAGTTCTTGCACCAGCATCAACGATATATTTTCTTAAATCATCGATTCCTTTTGATACTACTTTATTTTCTTCCTTTTGTTCTTTACTTAAAGCCTCTTCTTCAACTAAATTTTTTGAATTGCTTTTAAATCCTCTATACTTATTCAGTATTAGAAATATTCTTCCAATTTCATCAAGTGGTATTTCATAATCTAAAGCTTTTGCACGCAGTTGATATAATTCAAAAGATTGGTATTTCCCTTTTTTCTTAAATGTATTTTTGAAACTAGGTAGCATATCTAATTTATTAAGTATACATTTTAACTTTTCTCTTCGCAGTTTATATCTAAATAAGTTCCGTTTCATTCCTCTATAGATTCGTCTTGTTTCATTTTTTGTAGTCTCTTTGTTTGACTTATCATCCACATTAGTACCAATAGGGAAAATGTAAGCTCCAATATCAATTAGCTCAATGTGGTCATCATCATGCTCTTTACAAAGCGACCAGCCTACTGAGTTCGTCCCAGCATCAATACCTATAATATGTTTCATAAATAATCCCTTTGATTATTACAAAAAAAATTTTAACTTACTATTGAAAGCTTATCACAATAAGGATTTTTCCTTAAGCACTTAAGCTCACCCTTGGTTCGTCCAAGGGTTTTTTATATTAGAACTCTTACCTTTCATTTTCCGTTACAAATTAAACTGAATACAATTTTAAAATAACATTTTCCCTTTAAATTTCCTTCTATTTCTTTTGCATCTATTTAATTATTAGTTGAACTTACTACAATTACTTGATAAAGGTATAATTTTAGTTTTTATAAAGAGTAGTAAAGTGATTTTTTATTGAAGAAGAATTGGCTTGTGATCGAATACAAAAATTACTTTAACAAAACAAAAAAGGCGACCTTTGCAGATCGCCTATTGGTTCGAATACCTTTTAGTTGTCTTATCGTTTATTAACGCCCAATGGAACAGTTGTTTCTCGCATTGAATGTACTTTGTTATAAATAGGTAATTCAACTTCCGGTTTAACATATTGCTCAAGTTCGTCCCGGAATCTTTGGATAGTAAATTTAACGGGCCACGCTGCTGCATCGCCAAGTGCACAAATTGTATTACCCTCGATATTATTTGCTACATCAATCAATAAATCCAAATCATGAGAAGTTGCATTGCCTTCTATCATCCTGTTTAATGTTTTCAGCATCCACCCGGTGCCTTCTCTGCAAGGTGTGCACTGACCGCAGCTTTCGTGATAATAGAATTTTGTTATTCTTGCCAATACTTTTAATATGTCGGTATCTTCATCCATAACCATAACACCGGCAGTACCGATTGCGGAACCTGCTTCTTTTAATGATTCTGCATCCATACGCACACCTTCCAATTGATCTCCTCTTAAAGGAGGCATTGAAGAACCGCCGGGGATAACCATTTTAATTTTTTTATTTCCCGGGACACCACCTGCAACATCAAATATTAATTCGGTTAATAAAATTCCGGTTGGTAATTCATAAACACCGGGTTTATTAACGTGTCCGCTAATACCGTATAAAATTGTACCGGGATGTTTTTGTGCCCCGATATTAGCATACCATTCCCAACCATTTTCAATAATCTTCGGTACGTTAGCTATTGTTTCGACATTATTGATAGTAGTTGGATTTCCCCACAAACCGTTCTGTGCAGGGAAAGGAGGTTTTACTCTCGGATAACCTCGTTTACCTTCAATCGAATTCATTAATGAAGATTCTTCACCACAGATATATGCACCGGCACCTTTGTGAATATAAATATTACAATAAAAATCAGTACCGAAAGTTTCTTTCATTTTTTCACCGACAAAACCTTTTGCATAAGCATCATCAAGAGCTTTCTGCATAAGTTTTATCCACTTATGGTACTCACCTCTTATATAGATATAGGCAGTCTTTGCACCGATTGCATAGCATGTAATCAAAGTCCCTTCGATTAACTGATGTGGGTTCTTTTCAAAAACCTCTCTATCTTTAAACGAACCGGGTTCTGATTCATCGCCGTTAACGCAAAGATATTTAGGTTTGTCGGTACTCTTCGGCATAAAACTCCACTTAAGACCTGCCGAAAATGCAGCACCACCTCTTCCACGCAAACCGGATTTTTTTACTTGATCAATTATTTCATCGGGAGTTTGACTAAAAGCTTTCTTAGCTGCTTTGAATCCGCCGTTTGAAATATAAGTTTCAATTTCATGAATGTTTTCTATTTCCGGTAATACGATTCTTATATTTTCCATTATTTAAGCGTACCCAAAATTTCTTCAACTTTTTCTTTAGTTAAATCTTCATAGTAATCTTCATTGATTGCTATCATTGGTGCATAACCGCATGCACCCATGCACTCGACTTCTTCAATTGAAATATGTCCGTCGTCAGTTACGCCGAGATTATCTATTCCATATTTTTCTTTAATTTGTTTCCAAATTTCATAACCGCCGCGAAGCATACAAGATACATTTGTGCAAACTTGTATATGATGTTTACCCATCGGTTTTTTATGGTACATTGTATAGAAAGTTGCAGCGCTAAGAACAAGAACTTTATCAATTCCGAGAACGGATGCAATTTCTTCCATTACTTCATTAGTGATATAACCATTCTGATCCTGCGCAATCCACAATGTATCCATAACAGCGGCAAGAGCGGTAGGATACTTTTTTTTGCTTTCTTGAATTCTATTTAGATTCTCTTCGGTAAACTTAAATGACATAATTTTATTCGAATTATTAAATTATTCTTTGGGTTATCATTATCATCTTACTCTTAATCGTATTCTTAATCTGGTTTCTTGGGAGTAAGATTAAGAGTATGATTAAGATTCAGAAACATTATTTATCGGCTTCACCCATAACCGGGTCAATACTGCCAATTATAGCAACTACATCAGAAATCATTTGTCCCTTAACCATAAGCGGCAGAGCCTGAATATTGCAAAAACTTGGTGAACGAATCTTCAACTTCCAAGGATGCCCTTCACCATTACTAACAAAATAAAAACCTAATTCCCCTTTCGGATTTTCGACAGAGAAATAGGTATCACCGACCGGCGGATTAATGCCGAAATTTACAAGCATAAAATCATAGATAAGTTCTTCCATTTTAGTATAGATTTCCTGCTTATGAGGAAGAACATTTTTAGGATCATTGGCAAGTATAGAGCCGGGTTTAATCTGTTCCAAACATTGATACAATATCTTAACAGATTCTTTAATTTCGTCAACTCTAACAAAATAACGAGCTAATGAATCACATTCATGGTATACCGGAACTTTGAAATCCATTCTATCATAAAACAAGTACGGTTTTGCTCTTCTGATATCATATTCAACTCCGGAACCTCTTAAATTAGGACCTGTAATACCAAGTGCAATTGCATCTTCTTTCGGAAGAATACCTGTTCCGTCAAGTCTTTCAACAAAAATTCTATTTGTATTGAGTAATCTTTCGAACTCATCAAATGCATAAACGAATTTTTCTAAGAATTCTTTAATCATAGAAAGAGAATCATCTTTTGCATCGGCAGAAACGCCGCCCAAACGAGTATAGCTAGTAGTAAATCTTGCGCCGATCAATTTATCAAAAATGTTTTGAATAAATTCTCTTTCACGGAAAGTCCACATAAATGCAGTAACAGCACCAACATCTAAAGCAAAAGTACCAACTGCGACAAGGTGCCCCATTATTCTACCGAGTTCATTGATTATCATTCTTATATAAGTAGCTCTTTCGGGTACTTCAATGCCTGCAAGCTTTTCAACAGCCAAAACATAAGCAACGTTGTTGCATAAGTTGGCAGTGTAGTCTAACCTATCGGTATGAGGAATGTAATCGTAGTAATTCATATTCTCAGCCATCTTTTCATAACCGCGATGCAAATAGCCGAGTTCGGGGACACATTTTACAATTGTTTCACCGTCTAATCTTAAAACTAAACGAAGAACACCATGCGTTGCGGGATGCTGCGGACCCATGTTAATGACCATTTCATTTTCAAGAGCATCTTCTATGGTTAAATCGGGATCGGATTCGAGAAGTTTACTTAATAATTTTTCGTCGTTCGTAATATCAATTTGATTATTCATATTAATCTTCTTCTTTCTTTGGAAGTGGTAACGAACCCGGGATTCCCATCACGGGGAAATCTTTCCTTAATGGATAATACTCAAAAGTTTCGGGCATATACATTCTGCGTAAATCCGGATGATTTTTAAATTTAATACCATACATATCCCATGTTTCTCTTTCATACCAATCGGCACTTTTCCAGACTGAGGTAACGGAGTCAATTTCGGGATTCTTAGAATCTTCAATGGTTGATTTAATTCTAAGATTAAAATTATTAGTTAAAGAATAGAGGTGGTAAACGGTTGTGAAACGATTTTTTCTTTTTGCCCAATCAATTGCGGTAACATCAACGCACATCGCAAAATCAAGTTCAGTATCTTCTTTAAGAAACTTACAAAAACTTAATAATTTTTCCGGTTTGATTTCGATGGAAAGATCGTCTCTAAAATTTGTGATATCAACTACATCTGAGCCGAATTTTTCTTTTGTCTTAGTTGTTACGAGTTCTCGAAATTCCATAATAGTTAGTTTTTACTAAGGTTTAAGTCCAACAATGGTTTATTTTGAAAATCACGTGCACGGGTACCTTCAATTTTCTTTTGCAATTCCAACAAAGCATTTAACAGATTTTCAGGTCTTGGCGGGCAGCCAGCAGTGTAAACATCAACCGGCAGGAATAGATCAATACCTTGAACAACCGGATAAGATCTATACATACCGCCCGAAGAAGTGCATGCACCCATTGCAATTACCCACTTAGGGGAAGGCATTTGATCATAAATTCTTCTTACAACATGAGCCATTTTATAAGTAACAGTTCCGGCGACAATAATCAAATCACATTGACGGGGAGTAAATCGCATTACTTCGGAACCGAAACGAGACATATCGTATTTGGGATCCACTGCCGACATCATTTCAATAGCACAACAAGAAATACCCATCGGCATCGGCCATAAAGAATTTTTTCTGCACCAAGCAATTACAGCATCTAATTTAGTAGTTAAAAATCCATCAGAAGCGAGTTTAGCTTCTAATCCCATTTCAAAGCTCCTTTCTTATATATATACAAGAATCCGAGTTCTAATACTATTAAAAACACAAGCATCGGCCAAAATGCAAAGAATCCGTATTCATTATAAAGATTACGAAATTCAACACCCCATGGATAAAGATAAATTACTTCTATATCGAAAATAATGAACATTATGGCAACAATGTAATACTTAATCGAAACTCTTTCATGTGTTGACCCAACCGGGTCTTTACCGCTTTCATAGGGCATGATTTTAATTTTTGATGGTTGTTGGGGTCCAAATAGTCTTGAGGAAAAAACAATTGCAGCAGCAAAAACCGCCGCAACTACCAACACTAAAATGATAGGAAGATATTGTTCAATCATAAGTCATTTATTCGTTTTGAATTTATCAAAATTATTATAAAATAGCCGGAATGTCAATTTGTAGTGAGTATAAACCAATTCGTAAAAATTGCACGGATCAATAAAAACAATATACTTTTATTTTAGAATTTCGGATAAATTATCCGCAACAATTTTTAACTGCTCTTCCGAAATAACGAGCGGCGGTAATAATCTTATTACTGTTGTTCCTGCCGGTAATGCTAATATTTTTCTCTTCATTAATTCTTCTAAATAGGGTTTTACTTTTTCTTTTAGTTCGATTCCTATCATTAATCCTAAATGTCTGATCTCACGAATCTTTGAAAGTTTTGATACATCAATAAGACTAACAAAATATTCACCTAAAGATTCCGCTCGTTCATCAAGTTTGTTGTCTTTCATAAATTGAATTGAAGCTAAACCGGCGGCACAAGCTAATGGGTTCCCTCCGTAAGTCGTTCCGTGTTTACTCGGCGGTATTTCAATTGAATCATTAACTAGAACCGCACCAACCGGGAAACCGCCTGCAATTGCTTTTGCAAGACACATCATATCGGGTTTGATATCATATCTTTCATGTGCAAAAAATCTACCTGTTCTGCAAAATCCGGTTTGAATTTCATCAATAATAAATTTTATTCCTCGTTCTTTGCACAGTTCATCGATTGATTGCAAGAATTCCTTTTCGGCAATATTAATTCCCCCCTCACCTTGTACTACTTCAACAATTATTCCTGCTGTTTTATCGGTTACCGCCTCCTTCATTTTTTCAAAATTGTTGAAAGGAACAAAAGAAAATCCCGGTACAAGAGGTTCAAAATCTTCTCTATATTCTTTTTTGAAAGTAGCGCTCAAAGCTCCGAGTGTCCTTCCGTGAAATCCTTTCATTGTTGCTATGAATTCTGTTTTTTTAGTTGAGTAACGTGCAAATTTAATTGCCGATTCAACAGCTTCCGCACCGGAGTTACATAAATATGCTTTCTTAAAATGTAAAGGGGCTATACAAACCAACGATTCCAAGAATCGAGCTTTTGTATCGTTATAAAAAGTACCAGGACAAGTAATCAGAGTTTGAGCTTGTTCCGATAAGGCTTTCGCAAGATAGGGATTACTATGTCCAATACTAGCGACTCCAATACCTGCGGCACAATCTATATATTCGTTCCCTTTATCATCCCATAAAGTTGCATCTTTTCCTTTAACTAACACAACATCTCTTTTGGGAAAAACATCAAATTCATATTTGGTTTGAAGTTCTTTGTAGTCGATCATTTTATTATTGTTCCTTTTCCGTTGAGTGCATTTTTAAGCGGGTTATCTATTCTACCGTCGGCAATAATAACGGTTGTACCGGTTGATTCAAACAATTTATTCAATGCGTGAATTTTTCTTTTCATTCTACCTTCAACTTGTTCTTCTTTTTGCAGAAGCTCGGTTTTTGTCATACTTAAAATTAAGGAAGTTTCATCATCCTTATCTTCTAAAAATCCCGGTGCTTCAATAAACTGAATAATTTTTTCTGCATGCAGCGCGTTTTGAAATACCGCAAGTATATCATCGTTTTCGGAGTTGATTGCGTTACCGTTTTCGTCCGCTATCGGTACTGTTATAACGGGGATATAATTATTCTGCAAAAGCAAATCAATCAGTTCTTTATTAATTGACTGCGGCTTACCCGAATTATCACGGATGATTTTAAGTTTGTTATTTTCTCTGACTCTTATACCTGCATTACGTTTACCTTGCACAAGTCTGCCGTCAAGCCCTGTTAAACCGATTGCATTTAATCGATTCTGCTGGCAGAGTTCAACAATTCTTTTATTACGCACACCGGCATAAGCCATAAGTTGAATATCGATTGCTTCATCATCGGAGAATACACTCGAGTAACCTGACACAGAAGTGATAACCTTTTTTTGATAACCTAATTTTTGAGCAAGTTCATCGCGGTATGCATTTGCGCCGTGAATAATAATAAATTTTTCGTCTTTCATTTCTGCTATATCGGAGATTATTCCGTTTATGTTAATCGATTCTCCGCCGCCGATTTTAATTAGTATCATTCGTTTATCACCATTATAGTATTGTTCGGAATACTTTCCCATTCTGAATTATCTAAAGGATCTGAACAAATAATTAATCTATTTTCGTCTCGTTTTAAATTCATTGTAAAATAATTTTCATCTTCATTGAATTGTGTATTTAATATTGCTCTGTTTTTATCTGCTATAATGAAATTCATTGCTCGAATATATTTAGTTCTGTTGTTGATAATCTTTACACCTTTCTCCACGGCTTCTTTGATATTACCATTATCAAAACGATTAATAAAATTGAAAATCTTTTCAGCGCCTATTCTTCCTTCGCTGTTAATTTTTACGCCGTTTAGTTCTCCGTTAAAAACGAAAATATATTTATCATTATAAAACGGCATATTGTTTTCAATAAATATATCTTTATCACGGAATGCACTGCGAGCGTGAACAATTAACCTATTAGTCTCGGCAAATTGCGAAAAGTCATCTTCCCAAATCGGATTTATATTTTTGTATTGTATCCATTCATTACCTTTTAAAAAAGATAATCCCCAGCCATGCCCTTGATATTCTTTACTTTTCTTACAAACATCGGCGAACTTATCAAGGTATTCAGGTATTGAAAAATGTTCTCTTGATTTTATAAACATAAGTCTACACATAGTTTTTCTCTGCGTTCCTCTGTGATTTCTCTGTGGTTCTCTGTGTAAAGTCTTTGGACACAAGGTGTTCGAAGAACTTACAACGCCCCACTAAATTCTAGATTGGATGAAGACCGGTGAATTCAAGTCCCGTCTTTTCATCAAAGCCGTACATAATATTAAAAGCTTGCAGAGCTTGTCCGGCTGCACCTTTCATTAAGTTATCAATCGCACTAATGAGAACTACACGATTTGAGTTTTCATCTTTTTTGAAACCAATATCACAATAGTTTGTACCGATAAGTAATTTCGGTTCCGGATAACGATAGTTACCTTCATTTTCTTTTACTATTCTAACGAATGGTTCATCGTTATAATATTGTCTGTACAACTTCCAAATATCTTTCTCTTCCAAATTTTCTTTTAGAAAAATATGTGAAGTAGCAAGTACACCTCTGACCATATCAATTGATGTAGCGGAGAAATGAATTTTAATTTGCTCACTACCGAAGCTTAACTCTTGAATAATTTCCGCACTATGTCTGTGACCGGTTGGCTGATAAGATCTAACAGCTCCGGCTCGCTCCGGATGATGAGATGCATCGGAAGATTTATTACCGCCTTCACTTGAACCTACCTTAACTTCAATTACTGTTCTATCTATATCAATCAAATCATTTTTGAAAAATGGATACAACGGCAAAATTGTAGTCGTTGCATTACATCCGGCTGAAGAAATCAATTTAGCATTTTTCATTTCTTCGCGATGAAGTTCGGGAATTCCGTAAACAAACTTTTTAAGAAGATCGGGTCGAATGTGTTTATGTTTATACCACTTTTCATATTCGTTATCATCGTTAAGTCTAAAGTCTGCACTCAAATCGATAATTCTTTCGGAGAGATTAAAAAAGTTATCAATATTTTTTTGAGCGCTGCCGTGCGGAAGACATAGAAATAATAAATCGCATTTCTCCAATTCATTTACACTGCTGAACTTTAAATCGCTTGCCTTCCTTAAGTTTGGATGAGCTTTATGAACAAATTTACCTACATAACTTTCCGAAGTAACTTGTTTAATTTCTACATTGGGATGAAATAATAACAAACGAATTAATTCACCGCCGGTATAACCCGAACCGCCTACAACGGAGACTTCAATTTTTGACATAACTAATTACTCCCTACTTGTAAAACATAGTCAACAATTTTAGCCGGTATATCTACGCCGGTTGTGGATATACTATTTTTAAATTCCATTGTGTAGTTGACTTCGTTAACCAATATTCCCTCATCGCTTTCAAACAAATCAATTGCGACAACTCCTCCGCCAACAGCGTGTGCAGCTTTAACCGATATTTCCGCAATTTCATCGGTAACCGGACAGTTAGTTGCTTCACCACCGCGTGCAGTATTTGTTATCCAGTGCGGTGAAGTCCTGTATATTGCTGCGATACATTCATCACCTACCACAAAACTTCTGATATCTCTTCCGTTTTTTTCAATATATTTTTGAATATAAAAAATTGAGTGATGATACGAACCTAATATTGTCTTATGTTCAAGAATTGATTCGGCTGCATCTTTGTCGTTAATTTTAGAAAGTAGTCTTCCCCAAGAACCGACAGCAGGTTTAAGAACAACCGGGTAACCCATCTCTTCTATAGCTTGTAATGCCGACTCTTCGGTGAATGCTACTCGTACTTCAGGCTGCGGGACATTTTGTTTGCCAAGTTCGATTGATGTGAGAAGTTTATCACCGCATACGGTTGCAACGCGTGAATTATTAACACATTTAACTCCAGCGCTTTCGTATAATTCAATTGAATGCAGTGCTCTTGAGTGATTGATGCTTCTTTCAATAACAACATCCAACCCGAAACTATCTTTCCCGATAGTAAAAGATAATTTGCGGTCGTCAATCATTACTAATTCAACATTTTTTCTTTTGTTGAATTCTTCTATTAAAAATTTTTCATCTTTTCTTATTAACGAATGTAAAAATCCTACTTTCATAGTTTTCTCTCTTTTGCTGAATAAATTAAATGGATTTAAATCAGCATCAATTAGCAAGCTGCTTATAATGCTTATGATGCTTACAAACTTCGATTATGTGCGGTATTTCGGAAAGTTCAATTAGACGACCTTTTTGACCGATTGTTTTTATCTCTTGTAAAATATCTTTCTTTAGTTCATCATCAAGATCATTTTGATCAATTAACTTAAGTGCATAATTCAATGAAGCCATTCCCGACATATGGTCAAGTGCAAATTTTCTTTGCCGCCCTACAATTTGCGGGTTCAAACTTTCATAATGCATCGGGTTTATAGCCGCTGCATGAGTATGAACTCCTGCACAATGAGTAAATGCATTTTCACCTATAATAGGAAAGTTTAATGGTATTGCAGAGTTTGAATGTTTACTTACAAGATTATAGAGTTCGGGTAAAAGTGACAGATTCCATTTATGATATTTATAATCTGCGGTTAACAAAGTTAATAACTGGGCAAGATCAACAATACCGGCACGTTCACCTAATCCAAGCACTGATGCATCAACAATATTTGCACCGCCCCTAATACCATCAAGAGCATTAGCGAGCGCAAGTCCTCTATCATTATGACAATGAACGGCAATCATCGGATCAACATTTTCTTTATGCAATTCTGCTTTTAAGTTTTTTACATAATCATACATATTATGATCTGAACCGGGGATCATATAACCGGTTGTATCTGCAATACTAATAATATCGGCACCGGCTTTAACAGCGGCAACGGCTACTTTAGTTACGTTTTCAAATTGTGATCTTACGGTATCTTCGGGAGTATAACGAATTAACAATTTCGGATTTTTTTCTTTTGCATAACGAATTACATCCGTTATTTGTGCTATTGCAGCATCAAGATCTTTTTTAAATACTGTTGAAAGTCTTTCATCACTAACGCAATAAAAGATACCTATAAAAGCAACTCCGCATTCAAGCGCAGTATCGATATCTGATTTAACCGAACGCGAGTGAGCGGCAACTATTGCATTCAATTTAGAATGCGCAATATTATGAACGGCAGAACGAATATCTTCCGTTACAGTCGGATGCCCTGTTTCAATTATATCGATCCCGATTGCGTCAAGCATTTGTGCAATAGCAAGTTTTATATGACGATCGAAATAAACACCGGGGGTTTGTTCGCCTTCACGAAGAGTTGAGTCTAATACTTTAATCAAATTACTCGCCCCAATCTTCCTCTTCACTCGGCGCTTCGGCAAGCGTGAATGGATTTACACTTGTTACTTCTAATTCTGTTCCGCAGTCCGGACATTCAATTAATTCACCGGCAACAGTATCATCCGGCAATTGAATATCTGCTGCACATACCGGGCATTCAGCCATCTTTTACCTTTCTTTTTATTATCAAAATGAATGGAGCGAAAGTAAGAATAAATTTTTCTTAATGCAATATAATTGTCTTAGAAATATTAATCATTAATTAATAGCTAACTTATATATCTCTCGAATATCATTTTTATTGAGTTTAGTTAAAACACCGATCGGTGCTCGCAGCGATGCATTCTCAGTTAACTTTTCTATTGCGTCTTCGTTTATATCAAGTTGTTTTAATGATGTAGGCGAGCCAATTTCATCAAAAAAATCTTTTATTTTATTTATTGATGCAACTGCAACATCATCATCTTTCCCTTCAAGAGAAAAAATGTTTCTACCGAAACGTGTAAACTTTTGTATGTCATTCTTGTAAACATACTTCATCCACGCGGGAAACATAATAGACAAACCGGCACCGTGTGCAATATCATAATATGCGCTTAGTGAATGTTCAAGAGTATGTGTTGACCAATCACCCCAAGTTCTGCCTGCAGAATTTAATCCGTTCAATGCTAAAGTTGCACTCCAAGCTAACTGTGCGCGTGATTCATAATTTTCCGGATCGTTCAGTAAAATTTTCACATGTTTCATAACCGTTCGAATTATTCCTTCGGCAATTTCATCTTGAATATCGGTATGTTTCGCACCGTCAAAGTATAATTCAAATACATGTGATATTGCATCGACTGCGCCGTTTACAGTTTGTTCTTGCGGTAAAGTCATTTGCACCGACGGATCGATGACGGATACTTTCGGATAAGAATCATACCCGGCAGAGAATGCCCATTTTTTATTCTCGTCTTCTTTTGTAATTACGGCAAATGCATTCATCTCCGATGCAGTCGCTGAGAGAGTTAAAACCGTAAAGATCGGTAATCCTTGTGTTGCTCTTTTTTTACCTTCAAAAGCATCCCAAATATCGCCGTCAAAAAGTACTCCGGCAGCAATCGCTTTTGCGCTGTCAATAACACTTCCGCCGCCGACTGCTAAAACGCCATCAACTTTTTCTTTCCTGCAAACTTCAATTCCTTCTTGAACTTTAGATAGAACCGGGTTGGGTTTTACTCCGCCTAATTCAACCCACTCGATATTGTTTTCTTTTAATGTTGTAACTACTTGATCGTATACTCCGTTTTTGAAAATTGATGACTTCCCGTAATGAAGTAATACTTTCGTTACCGAATTTGCTTCAATCTCTTTGCCTAATTTTGCAATCATTCCTTTACCAAAAAGAATTTTTGTTGGATTAACAAACTCGAAATTTTGCATATTTTCACCTTTTTATTATTAGGATAACCTATCCTCTTTTGACTGCATAAATTATTTACTCATTTCCCCTAAAATCAAATGGTATTTGCATAAAACCAGTCGATTTTGCTTTAATTTGAACTAAAGTGTTGATAGTTTTGTATAGAATATAATATCCTATTTTGTAGTTATTTAAACAAGAAATTTTTCATTAAAAATATAAGAAAATGGACGATAAAGAAGTCAGTAAGTACCACAAAGAATTGTTTAATCACTTTGGCTACAATTACGGATTTGTAGCGGATCTTCTCGAAAAATATTTTGAAAACCCAAATTCAATTTCCGAATATTGGCAGAATTATTTTGATGGGTTAACAGGCGATAATAGAAAAAAATCCGAACCGACAAAAACAAAAACCAAAGAGAAGAAAACAAGCCAGGCAAAAATTCAACTATCCCCTTCTTTTGAAATTTCCGAAGAAGACGAACCGCAAATAATTTCGGGAGTCGGTGCTAAGATAATTGAAAATATGAATAACAGTTTAACTATTCCTACGGCAACATCGCTCCGGACTATTTCGGTGAAATTGTTGGAAGAAAATCGAAGGATATTAAATCAGCATCTTAAAAGACTTTACAACAGGAAATTATCTTTTACTCATATTGTTGCTTACACTCTTGTTCAAGCCGTTAAGAAAATGCCGAATATGAATAACTCTTTCGCCGTGCTTGATGATAAACCTCATTTAGTAAAAAAGCCCTACATCAATCTGGGATTAGCTGTAGATATTGAACGCAAAGACGGAACCCGGTCATTAATAGTACCGAACATTAAAAAAGCCGGGAAGATGAATTTCAAACAATTTTGTGATGCTTACGATGAACTAATTAACAAAGCAAAGACCGGCAAAATAGAACCGCAAGATTTTCAGAACTCAACTATTACTTTAACAAATCCCGGCGGAATCGGGACAGTATCATCTACACCAAGATTAATGACGGGACAAGGATGCATAATTGCAGTCGGTGCAATTGATTATCCCGCCGAGTTCAAAGCGATGCACCAAACCGCACTTGCAAGTTTAGGAGTCGGTAAGGTAATGAATATAACCAGCACTTATGATCATCGTGTTATACAAGGCGCCGAGTCCGGTGAGTTCTTAAAATATTTTGATGAACTATTATTAGGCAACGATAATTATTATGAAAATTTATTCGAAGATTTTGAAATTCCGCAACGAGCTTTAACCTGGCATACCGATACAACATCTGTACCCAACGGTACTCATGAAAGCAATAATGAGATTGAAAAACAGGCAATCATTTTACAGTTAATTAATATGTACCGTGTACGCGGTCATTTAATTGCAAATCTCAATCCCCTTTCAAGTAAAGCTGCTTACCATCAAGAATTAGACCCGGCTACTTACGGATTTACAATTTGGGATTACGATAGAAGATTTATAACAGGAAATCTTGCCGGTATGGCAACCGGAACTCTCCGGGAAATTTTAGATGCATTACATCAAACTTACTGCGAAATGATCGGCATTGAATATATGCATATTCAGAATCCCGAAGAAAAATCATGGCTTCAAAGTAAAATGGAACCTATTAGAAATCTCCCGCAATATTCACAAGAAATAAAAAAACGAATTATGGAGAAGCTTATTATTTCCGAAGGATTTGAACATTTTCTTCATACAAGGTTTGTCGGGCATAAGCGTTTCTCTTTAGAAGGTTCCGAAACATTAATCCCGGTTATGGATCAACTACTAAACAAAGCCGCCGATGACGGAGTTGAAGAAATATTTTTAGGAATGGCTCACCGCGGCAGATTGAATGTGCTCTCAAATATTATCGGTAAAGAATATGAAAAATTATTTTCGGAGTTTGAAGAAGATATAAATCCCGATGCACCACAAGGAACAGGTGATGTAAAATATCATCTCGGTTCTAACGGAGAATATGAAACAATAAGCGGCAAAAAAATAAATGTCTCCATTGCATCGAATCCGAGTCACCTTGAATGGGTAAACCCGGTTGTTGAAGGTGTAGTAAGAGCAAAACAAACCCGTTCAAACGATACGGAAAGAAGAAAAATAATACCGATATTAATTCACGGTGATGCTGCATTTGCGGGGCAGGGAGTTGTTGCAGAGACTCTCAACCTATCGCAGTTAAAAGGTTACAGAACAGGCGGTACAATTCATATAATTATTAACAACCAAATCGGATTTACAACACCACCCGAAGATGCTCGTTCTTCACCTTATGCAACGGATGTTGCAAAGATGGTTCAGGCTCCGATTTTACATGTAAACGGTGACGATCCCGAAGCTTCAATTTGGGTTACCGAATTAGCATTTGAATACCGCCAGAAATTTAAGAAAGATGTTGTTATTGATTTATTCGGATACCGCAGGCACGGTCATAATGAGGGCGATGACCCGGTTTACACTCAACCTCTTTTGTATAAAAAGATTAAAGAGCATCCTTCGGTAAAACAGATTTATCAAAATAAATTGATTACCGAAAAAATCTTTACCGAAAAAGAAATCAACAAACTCGATGATAAAATTTACAGTACACTCGATAAAGCATTAAAGGATTCTAAAAAAACTAAAGTTTCGTTTAGACCCGATAGACCGTGGGCAATTAGTAAAGAAGAATATGAAAGAAAATCAGTATCGGAATTCTCACGGGTTAATCTTGAAAAACTAAACGAAGTTGTAAAAGGACTTACAAAATTCCCGGATAACTTTACTTTAAATCCGAAATTGAAAAAGCAAATAGAAAAAAGAAAAGAATTCTTTACAGGTAATGCACGAATCGACTGGGCATTTGCCGAAGCACTTGCTTTCGGTACATTATTGGTTGAAGGGGTACCCGTTAGATTAAGCGGACAGGACAGTGCGCGCGGAACATTTAGTCAAAGACATTTAATATTAACAGATATTAATGACGGCTCGGAAATAATTCTGCATAATTCAATTAATGACGAACAGGCATATTTGGAACCCCTCGATAGTCTCCTTTCGGAAGCGGCTGTTTTAGGATTTGAATTCGGATACAGCGTTGCCGATCCGAAGACTTTGGTTTTATGGGAAGCACAGTTCGGCGATTTTGGTAATGCCGCACAAGTTATTATCGACAATTTTATTTGCTGTTCTTATACAAAATGGAACTTACCGAATAATTTAGTTTTACTTTTACCGCACGGTCAAGAGGGACAAGGTCCCGAACACTCAAGCGCACGCTTGGAAAGATTTTTAATTTTATGTGCCGAGAATAATATGTATGTTACTAACCCGACAACACCGGCACAATATTTTCACCTGTTGAGGAGACATATTGTTGAAGGTATCGAAAAACCTCTTGTAATAATGACGCCGAAAAGTTTATTAAGACTGCCTGCTGCTCGCTCTGAGATAAAAGAGTTTACCGATGGTGAATTCATCCCGGTATTAGATGACGAACGAGTTTCTGATAAATCAAATATTACTAATTTGGTTTTTACCAGCGGAAAAATTTATTATGATTTGACCAAGTATCAAGAAGCCGAACAAATTACAAATACTGCCATTGTTAGAATTGAACAATATTATCCTATCGACCTTGACGTGATAAAGAAAATCGTTAAGTCGTACCCGAAAGTAAAAAAGATTAAATGGGTACAGGAAGAACCGCAAAATATGGGCGCATGGAATTTCCTCTTCCCTAAATTTTTAGATGTAGTGGGAGCTAAAAATAAAATTGAATATGTGGGTAAACCTGAAAGTCCGAGCCCCGCACCCGGTTCAACAAAGATGCATACAAAATCTCAAGAAGCGGTAATAAAGAAGGCGTTTTCTTAACAATATTTAAAATTATTTTACTTTCCTTAGTGAACCCCGTGCCTCCCTTGTGAACCTTGTGGTGAAGCTTTAACCACGAGGGACACCAAGTTTACATTACGAACACAAGTAGTCAACAACAAATCCAAAAATATTGCAAAAAAGAGTTGCATCAATATCGCAATTGGATTATTTTAACTTTTGAATAAGGGAAATTAATCTAAAGAGAATAGATTTTGACTCTTGCAAATCATACAATCACGCACAAACCGAAATTAACTGAGAAAATAAATCTCAACCTCCACTCAGATAACTACATTAATAAAACAATAGATGCACATTCAAATGATGCAGCTAATATTATTTGTACACAAGTAATAAATCAAGGTGCGGGGGTTATTAGTGCGTTGACGGATAATAAACAAAAGCATGTTATACGGAAATAATTTCGTGATGACATTCCTTGTTAAAAAAAGAAGAAAATATTTATAAGTAATTTTAATAAAATGAATTATGCCGACAAGAATTAGTTTTACAAGATAGATTAGGCGGAAGAAATTTTCCGGTTAACAAACCTTTTAAGTTATGATTCTTGTTAGGTTAAGTATTAGTTAGGGGCTAGAAAATGAGTTTGATTGAAACATATAATGAGTTACGAAAATCAATTGTTGCAATAGTTCGTAAATATGAACCTCTTAAGATTGGCGATCCCAAACCAGAAATACCATTTATACTGGGAACTGGTTTTATTGTAGATGATGGATTGATTGCTACAAATAATCACATAATTGAAATACTTGATAATCAACCAAAACCACCTGACACACCAATTGAAGAATGGCCAGTGCTTTGTTTATTGTTTGTGGAAATGAATAAATGTGATTATGCTGTTGTGCCACTTGAAGTAATTGGTAAAATTGGGATAAAAGATTACTTGCCTGAAGGCTCTTGGTATGGCAATGATATTCCTGATATAGGATTTATTCGTGTAAAAGCAAAAGATCTTCCTGTTTCAAAACTAAATACTGATTGGCGTATTCTTAAAGAAGGTATGGAATTGGCAACAGCTGGATTTCCAATGGGAAGAGAAACATTTACAGCACCTGGTTACCTTCATCAAATAGGTCCCACACTTCAAACTGGAGTATTAAGTGCGCTTCTTCCATTTCCTAAAACACGACCTCACGCATTTATATTAGATATTTTGAGCCTAGGCGGGCAAAGTGGTTCTCCTATATTTCATCCTGATACTGGAGATATTTTAGGAATATTATATGGAGGACTTGAGGAACCTGCTGTTACTGAAATAATAAAAGATGGATATAAGAGACCAACATCAATAACTTATGGCATACCAGCGGGTTTGATACATGCTGGAATTGAAGCTGCAAAACAACTTCCGGATTATTCTCTACCAGTAGATACGCTTTCGCTACGAGAAATTATTAACAAGTATCCTGCAGTATTATCCGATGGTCGTATTCATAAAACGAAAACTAAATTGTCTGAAAATGTAATATCCATTTTAAATAAGGAATAACTTGAATATGCCACCTAACCCGCCGCTCAACACGAACAGCGCTTTTCAGTGCGGCATTTGTAAAGTAATTAATTTGTGTTTACAAAGATAAGTTGCTGTTTAAGGTAGGTTGTTCTAAAAAATATTTATATAAATAAAAAGTTGTTTCAACTATATGGCATTGCTATTCTGGGATGCCAGTTAGCGGTAATTTCGTTATGTTTCTTAAAAGGAGTAGCATATTGGCTGATTTAGATGAGGTTAAATCGATAATTGATGAAAGTGGGAATAGTTTTCATTGCTGCGTACTAAATGAGTTTAAAACAAAAGGATGGCATACTTTAATAAGTCCTTATTATATGGATAGTATTTCCAACAAACCGAGAGAAATTGATTTAGTCGCTGAAAAAGCATTTAAATATGAACATCTCTTTAATGATAAATATGGGACTATAAATGCAAAGTTATTTATAGAATGCAAATATATCACACAAAAAGTTGTTTTTTGGTTCGACGAGAAAAACATAAAAGCAGCAAAAGATTGGGTTTTAACAAAAACTCCATTAAGAGAAAATAATGTTTATTTCCAGAAGCACAGCTACTTTACACAAAATAAAATGGTTGCCAAACTTTTTGGTAGCAAGACAAAGCCAAATCAAGAAAATGAACCAATTTATAAAGCTTTAAACCAAAGCCTAAATTCAATGGTCTACCTCCGTTCTAAAGGATCAATAATTGACATAAAACCGAACAGATTAAATTCAGTATTGGAATCCTTCTCATATCCAGTTATTGTATGTAATAGCTTTGATAATTTTTATCGAGTTAATATGACAAATCAAGATTCACCACAAAAGATTATAGAAAATTTTCAATTGGAGGTTAATTACGCTTACATTGATAAGAACAACATTACTAGGAGTGAGTTTTTTTTAATCGATGTAATTGATTTTAACAAATTAGATGACTATTTGGTTATAATTGATTCTGATGTTGATACAATACGAAATTTCATGTAATGAAGAATCGAAACATAACATCTTTAATCCGCCAAAAGAATGGCGGACAGGTAAGTAAAAAGTCCCTCCTACGCTAGAATACAGCTTCGGCGGGCAGGCAAGTGGATATAGTTATTCCATGAAATAAGTTTTGAATAAAAAGTTCTTATAAAATAAATTATTAAGTTCTCTCGGCGTTACTGGTTATTTAACATAACACGCCGTTATATTGTTTTGATTAATAAGAGGTAGTAATGAAATTGAAAAATTGTAAATCGTGTGGAAAAGAAATTGCAAAAAATGCCCGCGTATGTCCTCATTGTGGACATAAATACAGTAGAGTAAGTGGATGCTTTGCATACACTATTATTATTTTCTTTGTGATTTTTATGATTAGTTATATAGTGTCAAATCTATCAGATAATAATAGTAATATTCAAAATTCTTCTTTTTCAATCTCTCAGCTCGCTCAAAAAGAGAATGCTGCAATTGGAGAAACACTAACAATCTATCGTGCTGATACGAAAGTTCAAAATTCTGATGGTAGTTATATAATTATAAATATCCCTTCTATTAAAAAGCATTCAACCTATCAAACAAATAAAAACGAGAAAATCACTAATGCAATTGTCATTGAAAATGTAACTGATATTTCGGTAACAAGAAATTTTGTAAAAGATCTGGCTTACTTTGCTCTTTTTAATGATAAAGGCGTGGAATTAAAATATACTTTCGATATTTGGACACAGACTGGTAAAGAGTATTCAGAGATAATAATTCCTTTAAACAGTAAAAGTGAATTGGATAACTGTAAATATTTACTAATTGGTGGTTTTGATAAATCATCGAATAATGGCAAAAGTAAATTGTTATTCAGCCTTAATTAAAAAACAATATAACCTCTTTAATATGTAAAAAGTCCCTCCTACGCTAGAATACAGCTTCGGCGGGCAGGCAAGTGGATATAGTTATTCCATGAAATAAGTTTTGAATAAAAAGTTCTTATAAAATAAATTATTAAGTTCTCTCGGCGTTATTGGATATTTTCCCGTAGAGATGGCTTTGCCAAACAACTTGTCCCGACTTGTCGGGATAACACGCCGTTAGACTGTTAAAAAAAGGATGAAAATGGAACACAATAATTATATCGAAAATTCTTGGGCAAGTGAAGTGAGAGCTGATTCTTATTCAAAATTAGAATTTCCTAATACATATTATTTGGCATATCGGGATTTACCTAAAATTTATTCAAATCATATTATTGGACAAAAAGGTATAGATTTTGGATGTGGGACTGGACGATCAACAAGATTTTTAAAAAAATATGGTTTTGATGTTGTTGGGATAGACATTTCAAGAGATATGCTTTCAAAAGCCAAAGAAAAAGACCCAAATGGAAATTATTGTTTAGTTGAAAATGGGAATTATGAATATTTGGGAAAGTGTGAGTATGATTTTATTCAATCAATATTTACTTTTGACAATATTGCGGGATGGGAAACAAGAACAAAAATACTTCAATCCTTGAGATCATTACTTAGAAAAGATGGTAAAATAATTCTATTGGATTCAACACCAGAATTATATGTAAATGAATGGTCTTCATTTACAACAAAAGAATTCTCAGAAAACAAACAAGCAAAAACTGGAGACTTAGTAAAAGTAATAATGCTCGATGTTGAAGATAAGCGACCAGTAGATGATATATTTTGGTCATATGAAGATTATTTAAAATTATTTAAAAATTCAGATTTAGAAATTGAAGAAGTATATAAACCACTTGGTTACAGTCATGAACCATATAATTGGAAATCGGAAACTACAATTGCTCCATGGATGATTTTTGTGTTAAAAAACAAATAAGTAACAGCCTAACATCTTTAAAAGTAAAAAGACAAGTTGGGTATAGATTTTCCTGACAAAATGTTTTGTGTAAAAATTTTGGTTAAATAAATTATTAAGTTCTCTCGGCGTTATTTGATATTTAGCATAACATGCCGTTAGGCAATTTCTTAAATGAGGGAGTCTTTATGGATAAGATTGAACAATTCGAAGCTCAGCAAAACATTGATGGATTATCTGAGTTACTAAGAACTAGAAAATTTTTTCAACGATTACGTGTAATAGAAGCCTTTGAAAAGATTGGTGATCCAAAAGCAATCCCACCACTTAAGAGTTTATTAAAAGATAATGATTCTCGTATAAGAAATGCAGCTTCAAAAGCTATTAAAAAAATCTCAGACACAGGTTCTACTATTAAAAAGCAAGAACTCACATCTTATAATTCTAAAATCACCTCTGAAAATGTAGAGAATAATTATAAAGTTGTTCCTTTTTATCAAACGGATGATGTTCCAACTTCCTTGCAAAGAATTATTGATTTCGAAACAGCAAGTGGTTGGGAATATATGAGCCATCAGTATTCAGATAAATTAAAACCTGGTAATGCTGGCTGTTTTGGTATTGGAGCGGTACCAGATTCAACCGTTCACGTTGGATTTGTAATTTTTAAGAGAATGACAAAATGAGAAGTCTATTTCTATTTATTATAAAATTTTATCAATTATTTATTTCTAAACGTCTCCATAGGAAATGTTTATTTAAGGAGAACTGTTCCAATTATGTTTTTCGCATGACTAAAGAAAATGGTTTCAGTGCGGGAATAAAGGCGTTAAAGTTTAGAATTAATAACTGTAATCCTAACTATATTATTACGAAAGATAAAGATAAGATGTTACTTATTACTAATAAATATGAAGTATTTGAAGAAGACTTTATTAACAACGATTTTCTCAATTAATTTGAATAATAGTTTTTAAGAAGATAATTGTCTATTGTAACAAAACATTTTAAGATTATTCGTTTTATTAAAGATAATTGCCTAACATCTTTAATAAGTGAAAAGTAAATAGGGCATAAATATTCATCACAAAATATATTTTATAAAAAAGAACTCAGCGTTACTGGATATTGGGCATAACACGCAATTAGGTTACCGGAAAGGAATTTATATGCAATTTACATTAGAACAACTCAATCACGGTTTACAAGCTATTGTAGTAGCAGAAGATGAGCAAAGGTACCTATTCACATATCAAGAATTGCTTGAACATTTTACCACATTTCACCCAATTACAATTCGCAATTTCATCGTGGGAACTCATATTGTCTATGGATGGATGCCAAGAATGTTGACTCTTTATGCGGCAGATCATCAATATATGAACATTGTTAATATTCTAAATAATCTGGAACAAGATCAAAACATTCATATAGACAATTTAATATTGCTCAAAAATATTATAAACCATTCGCTTGTCGGATCTTCAAAATATCTTCATTGTCTTTACCCAAATTGTTATGCTATTTGGGATAGTAGAGTTTATCGTTTTATTAATGGAGAAATAAATTGGGATCAAATCAATAACCCGAATAATTATTTGGCATATTTGCAAAATTGCAGAGAAGTAATTGATGAACAAGGTTTTCATTATTATCACCAACAAGTAAATCAGATTACCAGGTATGATGTTTCCGAGATGCGAGCGATTGAGTGGGTAATGTATATGAATGGCGGAAACTAAATATTTCGCAACCTAACCCGCTTTTCCACCCGACCGAGTTTTCAAAGCGGCATTGGTGAAATTTTCGGGTTTGGTTAAAAGGTAAGCATAGCTTGTAACATTGTTCTATTAAATAAATTTGTTAATAATTATCGGCAGTGGTATTTCTGTTCGGCATCGTTGTTCGAGGCGGACGGGTGAAAAGCGACGCCGTTATGTGGCGTTAAAGTGGTTGATCATCTTGAATACAAAATACTAGCTGTATTGTTTGTCTAATTGTTAATTAAAAAAGGGAAATCATGAAAACAAAATGTTTATTCTTATTTTTATTGATGTTTACATTGAGTAATATTTATCCTCAAACGAAACTCAATGATAACTTACAGTCTTATCTTAACTCCTTAAATGAAAAGGGTAAAAGACCCATTTCTTTCATACTTGAAAAACTGGATGAATATGATCTTATACTTTTTGATGATGCATTACATACTTCTGTAGAGCCTTTTATATTTTATCAGAATTTAATTCAAAACGCAGATTTTCAAAAACGGGTTAAGTATATTTTCCTTGAAGTCGTTTCTATTACTCAACAACCTGCTCTTGATGCTTACTTTAATTCGGAAACCGAAGATTTGAAGCTTTTATACCCTGCTTTTCAAAACGATTTTAGCGGTACTGGCTGGCCTTATAAAACTTACTTTGATTTATTACGAAGCATCTGGGAAGTGAACTCAACGTTACCAGCCCAAGATCGATTTAAAGTGATTGCAGTTAATGCACCTACTTATTGGAGTGAAATTAAAACTTCAGAGGATTTGGATTTGTTCAGACTTTCATTAACGGGAAATGATTACACAATGTACAAAGTTATTCTTTCATATTTGGACAATTTTAAATCTGACACAAAAGGTATTTTTCTTACGAATACGCGTCATGCTTACAAAGGGATTAAAAACAGTAATGATAAATATTATTTGAATTGCGGTACATTTTTCTATTTACGCAATCCCGGGAAAACCTACTCGGTCCATTTTCATAATATTAATTTAAGTTTTGAGGGGAAGAAAGAAGTTGACTCTAGTACTCCCAAAACAACAGAAGGATTAGAGGATGTAATTATAAAGTGGGTACGTATGGAAGATGGGCTATGGGATAGTGCATTTGATGAATTTGGAAATACCCCAATTGCACTTGATTTAAAAGATACTCCATTTGGCATGACAAAATATGTTGGTAATCACATGCTAGATGCAGCAGAAGGCCAGACAATGTACGAGGCTTATGATGCATTAATCTTTTTAGCACCGGTTGAGAAACTACACCAGACAGCAATGGTAGATTATATATATACACCGGAATATAAGAATGAGTTAGCAAGGCGTTCAAAGATTCTTTATACCAAAGAACAACTAAACAATATTTTAGATAGTTATGGACTAAAATCGATAAAAGAATTCATAGATAACTATTTTACATATAAACCGGAAACCTTGAATCCTCTATTAAAGGAAATAGGCCCTATTGATGCATGGAAGGCAAAGAAATGAACTTTATTTGTCGATATGGATAACTATTATTTAATTAGCCACATAAAACGCCGTTATATTACCTTAAAGGTGTCATATGAAAAATATAATAATTCTTATTTTCTTATTAAGTTCTACTTTTAGAGCCCAGAATAACATTTTTGATTTCAATATTGACAAACGATTATTCATTTCTTATGCTTTTATGAATGCATCCGGTAATGATTCAGAATGGAGAAAAGAGGGGATGAATCCGATTAGAATTGATATTAGAAATATTTTAAATGAAAGAATAGACTCCACGTTTTTAAATAAAATTCACAAATTCATCTACGAGAATAATCTTGAAAGTTGGACAAATTATGCAGTTTACGCGCTTATTAATGACGGTCCACCTGATTTTAACATTAATGTAGATTTTAATAATTCTGATTTAGATTCCGTTTCTGTTTATGAGTTTGATGGATTGAAAGAATATTTTATTGAATTCTACAGTAACTATAATATTGAAAATTTGTGGAAACAATATCAACATACTATACAAGAAGAAAATCAAAAGTATGAGCCATATGCGAATCAAGCATTGCTTGATATTACTAATTACTGTCGTATTCATAAAGATTATTTTTCTAAAAAAGCTAATAAAATATTTTTTCAACAGATTCCTCTTTTGCTTTACTTTACTGCACAAACTTTAAAAGTGAATGGAAGTATTTATATAATTTCTGGACCTTCTGATGGACTTCCATCAGAATCTACTTTTTATCACGAAACTCTACATCATCCAATTGGTGAAATAATAGAACAGTATTCTGATCTGATAAATAAATATTCGGAAATAAATTCTATCAATAAAGCTGAATTAGGTTATGATACTTGGATCGAATTATTTGAGGAATGTATGGTCAGAACGATTGATAAAAGGTTGCAAGCAAAATTGTACAAACAAAACTATGATGAACTTCTAAAAAGCATAGATTCAGAATATAAAATTGGAATGATACTATGCCCATATTTAAATGAAGAATTAGAAAAATACGAAAAGACGAACATTGCTTTAGAAGAATATTTTCCTAAGTTACTTACAAATCTTGATTTAAATAAAGAAAAGGTAAGACTTAATAATTTTAATAAAATTGGAAGGTAATATAACCCGCCAATCAAGCGGACGCCGTTTTCGCACTTGGCATTTTAGAAATTTTAGAGTTAGTTGTTCCGTTTTAAGTTTCTTGTTCAAGGTAGTCGTTCTATGAAAGTTTTTTGTAATTATAAAAATTATTTAACAAATTCGGCATTGTTGTTATGGGCTGCTCCTTAGCCACAACGTCGTTATACGTTTTTAATTGGAGGAAAAAATGAAAAAGTCAATTGCATATTTTTTCTCGTTTTTCCTGTTTCTTTTCTACAACAGCGTTTACCCACAAAGCTTTTGGGAACAAACTAATGGACCTTATGGAGGATATGTCTTCTCTTTAGCTAGCAATTCAAACGGATATGTATTTGCAGGAACATATTTGCATGGTATTTTTCGTTCTACAGATAATGGCGAAAATTGGACTAGAATGGATAATAGTCTAAGCAATTGTATAATTGAATCTTTTGCAATCAAGTCAAATGGTCATATATTTGCTGGAACTTCATGGGGCATTTACCGATCTACAGATAACGGTGAAAACTGGTCACGAATCAATAATGGACTACCAAGTGCAATTGTTATTTACTCTTTAGCTATCAAGGAAGACGGAAAAATATTTGCTGGAGGTGGAGGGTTTCTCGAAGCCTATGGTGTTTGGCGTTCCACAGATAATGGTGAAAACTGGACAAAAGTTGGTATTGGATTACCTGATCATAGTTCTGTTCTTTCCTTGACAATCAATTCAAACGGCTATATATATGCCGGGACAGCTGGTGAAGGAATATTTCGTACTACGGATAACGGTGAACACTGGTCTCAAATTAATAATGGTTTAACAAACACATATATTTGGTCTTTAGTAAAAAATTCAAACGGGCATGTTTATGCAGGAACCGACGGTGCTGGAGTTTTCCGTTCCACAGATAATGGTGAAAGCTGGACACAATTAAATAATGGATTAGCCGATGCATATGTTTTGTCTTTAACAATAAATTCAGACGGTTACATATTTGCCGGATCTACTAGTAGTATTTATCGCTCTACGGACAATGGCGAAAACTGGTCAAAAGTAGATACTGGATTAATTTTTGGTCCCATTTATTCTTTAGCGATTAATTCGAACGGAAGCATATTTGCTAGTAATTATTTCAATGGGATTTTTTTTTCTACAGATAATGGCGAAAGCTGGACACAAATAAATAATGGATTAAATGCTGTCGGTTCTGTACTCACTTTTGGAGGAGACACATTTTTAGGAACTGAGCATGGAGGTATTTTTCGCTCCACTAATAATGGAGATAGCTGGTTTCCAATTAATAAAGATTTTTTCGATTGTACTATTTACTCTATAGCAATTAATCCAAACGGTCACATATTTACCGGAACTCATTTTGGTGGAGTTTTCCTCTCCACGGATAACGGCGAAAACTGGACTCAAATAAACAATGGGTTACCATCTATGTGGGGGAATTATGTTTCTATTCTCTCTTTAGCAATAAATTCAAATGGACGCATATTTGCGGGTACAACAGGCGGTATTTACCGTTCTACGGATAATGGAGAAAACTGGGTTGAAAAAAATAATGGTTTTACAGCTACCGATGTTAGAGCTTTCACAATCCATTCAAACGGATACATATACGCTGGAACAGGTGCAGTGAAACACATTTTTCGATCTACAGATAATGGTGAAAATTGGACTCAAATGGAAAATGGTATAACACCTAATTGTGTCGTTTCCTCTTTTGCAATCAATTCGAGCGGATACATATTTGCAGGAGCTACGAATAATGGAGGTGTTTTTCGTTCAACGGATAATGGAGAAAACTGGACATTAATGAATAATGGATTAAATGCAGGTAGCGCTATATTAACTATCAATTCGACTGGTGATTTATTTGCAGGTGCTAATAATTTTGGTGTTTATCGCTCGACTGATAGTGGAGAAATGTGGGTTGAAATAAATGATGGTTTAACAGACAACCATGTAAAGTCAATAGCAGCTAATTCAAATGGGTATATATTTACAGGAACCTGGAATGGAACTGTTTTCCGCAGCATAAGTTCAACGGTGTCGGTTGAAAATGAGAATGACGTTTTACTTTTAGAATTTTCCTTAAAACAAAACTACCCTAATCCATTCAATCCAACCACAAAAATAAACTACACAATTTCGCAAACAAGGTTTGTAACCTTGAAAGTTTTTGATATGCTTGGTAAAGAGATAACAACATTAGTTAGTGAAGAAAAGCCTGTTGGAAATTATGAGATTGAGTTTGATGGAAGTTATCTTTCAAGTGGAGTTTATTTTTATAGGATGCAAGCTGGAAGTTTTTCAAACATAAAGAAATTTATTTTGTTAAGGTAAAAAAACGTATAACATCTTTAATCCACCAAAAGAATGGCGGACAGGTAAGTAAAAAGTCCCTCCTACGCTAGAATACAGCTTCGGCGGGCAGGCAAGCGGATATAGTTATTCCATGAAATAAGTTTTGTAGGAAAAGTTCTTTGTAAATAATTGTAAATAAATAAAACGGCGTTACTGGATATTTAGCATAACGGCAAAAAGTAGAAATATTCCAACGCAATGGTTAACCGCTCCTATGTTTATACTATAATTTGCCGTAGCCTAATAAGAGCTCAAATAGACGCGTAGTAGAACAAACTATATTATAATTAACATGCAAAGTAAGTAGGACTAAAATAGAATATATTAATAATAATCGGCGTTTGTTTATGATGGGAGACCAAAGTCAAGAAATTGAAATTAAATTTCATCGCAGTATTGTTTTCTCTCGACTTTCTTTTCTATAGACGGCGTTATATACAATAGAGAATATTCACTTATGAATAGTGATATTACAAGTATAATATTTGTTGTATTTATCCTTATTGCAATAATTTATATATTTATTAAAATCGCAATGAGACTTAGAAAATATGGTGGTAGTATGTCAACAACCATGCATGCGGCTACATACGAATTTCTAAGCAAAAATATGAGAGAGTCTGTTGAAGAAGTTGTAGAAATGAAAGCTAATAAAAAATTGGAAGAAGAATCTTCAGATAAACCAAGTAATTATTTATGAAATCAATCAGTGAGATGAGTAAAGCAAAATGGAACTTACAGAAAAACAAATAAAATCAATTGCCGAAGAATTGGAAGTCGGTTTTAAGGTTTACTTGAACACCGAAACTAAGGAAATTAAATCAATATTAGATTTTGATAACAATATTTATGCGGATATGGAACCCTGGGAAGAAGATATAAAGGAAATTGAAAAAAATTATGATAAGTATTTTGAGATTGAGAAAATGGATTCGAGAGAATCATTTCAAGTTATGGAAGACTTTGTTGAAACAGTTAGCGATGAAAAACTTAGAAACAAGTTGGAGTTGGGACTAAGTCTTTCAAAACCATTCAGAAATTTCAAAGACATAATAGATGATGAGACTGAATATAGAGAGAAATGGTTTGCATTTAAAAGTGCCAAGTATATAGAGTTTGTTAAAGAGCAATTGGAAAGTTACAATAACAATATAAGCCGCAGCAAATAACATCTTTAATCCGCCAAAAGAATGGCGGACAGGTAAGTAAAAAGTCCCTCCTACGCTAGAATACAGCTTCGGCGGGCAGGCAAGCGGATATAGTTATTCCATGAAATATGTTTTGTAAAAAAGTTCTTTCTAACTATTTAATAATAAACTTAACTCGGCGTTACTGGATATTTAACATAACACGCCGTTATATTGTTAATCAAATAATTAAAAAAGGAGAAAAATATGTTACCACCAAAATTATTAAGCGTGAAAAAGAATCTTGAAGAAAAAGGAAGATCAAGAACTTCAGAAGAAAATGCATTATTTGAAGAGTTACAAGAACTAGATCGAAGATTAGTAGAAGGAAGAGATTTCAGTGAAAGGATTGAAAAGGCTTTTGGTGGTCCCAAAAATACCTGTCCTTGCTGTGGAGGATCAATCTAATTAATGGCAAAGGGACTTTTTGTTGTTTCGAGAGATAAAGATAATCCTCGTGATATACTTTTTAATACAAGAAATAATATCACAGAACTTGATGATGAAGATCAATTGTCACTTAGAGATGAAATTGATCGTACGTTAGCAGTACTTCGTATTTTATTCAAAGATGATGATGAGAACTTCAATTATTATTTTAGTCCTATTTTATCACTTGCACAAGCTGGCTTAGTTGGCGATAATGCAGCACCGAAAGTAGCAAAAAGAGCATTAAACGAACTTAAAAATGAAATTGTTGCGAGAGAAGGAGGAAAGGTTAAAAATAAATATATGAAAGAACTGGGTAAAAAGGCTTTATCTTTAGCTATTCCAGCAGTTATAATCGCTATCGTTCTTGACTTCTTTACTATACTACCTTCTATAGTTGTTTTTCTCTTTTTATGGTCTGGTTGTATGGTAGGTGTATGGTTATCATTTGGAGTAAGAAAGACAATTTTAAAATTCGAAAATCTTGCTGTAATCGAAGAGGATCGTCTGGAACCAACAATAAGATTAATTTTTACGGGATTATTAACAACTATGATTGGTCTTTTACTTTTTACAGAAGTAATTAAAATAAATGTTGGTTCAGTTTCTTCAACAGATTTGTCAAGTAATATAAGCGTGGCAATTTTAATCGGTATGATTTGTGGCTTTAGTGAAAAAGCATTACCAGATAAAATTAAAGAGCAAGCCAATAAATTATTAGGTTAAATGACTTCAACAATATGTAATAGTTATATTGCAAAAAATGGCTAAAATAAAACAAGAAAATATAACTGCGAAAGATATAATCGAATACTTGGAAGAATATTCAGATTTTTCATTCGAAATAAAAGTATTAAATAAATTTTCGAATTTAGGATTTAAATGCATTCATAGTGGTAACTATATTGATCCTTTAACAAACAAGTATAGAGAATATGATTTAAGAGGATCAAAGAAATTTCAAAATATGCGGATAAACTTAGCCATTGAATGCAAAAATCTAAGCAAATCATTTCCTCTCGTTGCCCATTGCACCAAAAGAAAAAAAGAAGAGTGTTATCACGAAATAATCAAAAATGAACCAATGTCAAAGCGTTCACATATTTCATATACCCCAGAAGTTATAAAATATGATTTAAGAAATTATTTATATAAAACTGACGAATACATTGCAAAATCTTTTGATCAAGTGGGGCGCCATATTTCAAATAATGCTATAGTAAACAATGACATTAATACATTCGAGAAAATATCACAAGCAATTAACTCAACATATGACTTAATATTAAGTACAAAAAATGAAGAAAGTGAACGAGTATTATTTTCATTTATTTTACCGATACTTATAATTCCAGATGAAACTCTGTGGGTAATCAATTATGATGAATTGGGTAATGCTATTGGAAAACCAAAATCAGCAAAAAGTATTTCTTACTTTATTAATCGGTCTTGGTCTTTCGGTGAGAAAACTCAATGGAAATATTCGTTATCTCATTTAGAAATAGTTACTTTTTCATTCATTGAAAAATACATTGATAATTTACTAAATGCCGATTATGAATGGGAAAATATATTTGATGTATAAATTGCAATATAACCTCTTTAATCCGCCAAAAGAATGGCGGACAGGTAAGTAAAAAGTCCCCGCATCAAAAAACTGCGGGGTGAACAAGCGGGTATAGTTTTTCCATGAAATAAGTTTTTTAGGAAAGTTCTTTGTAAATAATTATTTATAAAAATTAATCGGCGTTACTGGATGCTTAACATAACATGCCGTTAGGCGGTTAATATGTTTTTAAGTAATCAATATTATATAATATTTTTGATGGTATTAATAACTTTCTTATCTGATAATAATTTAGTAGCTCAAGAAAATAAACCGGATCTTATTATTGAGTCAGTAACATCAAAGGTTGTCTACCCAAAAAGGAATCATGAACCTGGTCAACCAGTTAGAAGAGATTCTCCATCTTCAAGAATTGAGTATGTGTTAACAATAAAAAATATTGGTACTGCCGCATTTTCAAATAGTTTTTATATCTCATGGACAAATAGTGATAATGACATTTTTACGGGGCATTATTCTAGTAGCTCGATTGTTAATATGGATAAAAAACTGATCGATATAGGAAGGTCAATAAATATTAGAATAACTAGTCCTATGGTTTCTATAAGAAATAGAAAATTTCTAATTAATACTGATGGTAAACCTCATTTAAGAACAGTCTTGCCAGTTATTGAAGAGCTAAGTTATAAAAACAATACATATATGTATTATCATGATAATTAAAATATCGACTAACCACTTTATTAAGTAAATAGTCCCCGCATCAAAAAAAGTTGCGGGGTGAACAAGCGGGTATAGTTATTCCACGAAATAAGTTTTGTAAGAAAAGTTCTTATAAAATAAATTATTAAGTTCTCTCGGCGTTATTGGATATTTTCCCGTAGGGATGGCTTTGCCAAACAACTTGTCCCGACTTGTCGGGATAACACGCCGTTAGACGCTATTTTTTTGAGGTGAATATGAAGAGCGAAATGAAAATATTTCTTTTGTTAGTATTTCTTAGTACTCAATTTTTTTCTCAAGTAAATTGGAACTTAGATTATGATAGTGCAAATTTCGCTTTTCTCAAAGTAGATTACAATACTTACGAATTTGAAGGTGGATATTTTACGAAATTTCCATATCAAGAGGGTTATGACAGAGAATATATTCCATTTACAATAATCTATAATTCACCAATCGATTATGGAAATATAGCTTTTTTGTATGCAGCATCTAGTGATACTATATTTTCAGCAGATATTTGGTGGTCGGGTACAGGACAAATTACGTTTCCTGATTCAATGGAGGATGCATCCAGATTTAGTTTTGACTCGACAAATGTCAACTCTCCTTTTAGCATTTCCTATATTAACTATGTAGATGAAATTCCCGATTCAGTTTTTGGTCCAAAAGCAGATTCCGCTTGGCAATCAATTAGGAAAATCTCTGTTCTAAAACAGTTCATTGAAACAGAAAGTGTATTTCGAGTCGGTCTTTATCTCTATGCACCAACTGTTGGAGCATTCAATCCTGATGTAGCTAAATGGATAATATTTCTATATAGAGGTCAAATAATTGTTAGTGTAGAAGATGATGAAGGAATTCCAAATTCAATTGAGTTATTCCAAAATTATCCAAATCCATTTAATCCAATTACAAAAATTGAATTTATGATCCAAGAAACTCAGAATGTAAAGTTGGAATTGTTTGACATACTTGGGACCAAAAAAGAAGTTTTACTGGATAAAAGATTTAGCGGAGGAAAACATTCAATTTTATTTGATGCTAGTAATTATTCAAGTGGAACATATTTTTATAGGTTAACAACAAAGTCATACAAAAAAACTAAAAAATTATTGTTACTTAGATAATAGTGCATAACATCTTTAATCCGCCAAAAGAATGGCGCGCGGGTAAGTAAAAAGTCCCTCCTACGCTAGAATACAGCTTCGGCGGGCAGGCAAGCGGATATAGTTATTCCATGAAATATGTTTTGTAGAAAAAGTTCTTTGTAAATAATTGTAAATAAATAAAACGGCGTTACTGGATATTTAGCATAACATGCCGTTAAGTTTACTATAAAATTACACCATTTTTTGTATTGAAAAATGTAGTTATATGTGCTATCATTATTCCTATGATTATAACAGCTGATACAAATGTGATTTTTTCGGCACTTTACTCAAATCAAGGTGCATCTCATCAAATAGTCAGAATGATTATTGATGAGAAAATAAAATTGGCTTTATCACCACAAGTCTATTTTGAATATTATGAAGTATTGATGAGAGAAAATAATCTTGAGATGTTTAATCTTTCTAAAAAGGAAATAGAAGACTTTCTTGATTTATTGGCACTCTTGTCACAAAAACATTCAATATATTATTTATTACGTCCAAATCTTCCGGATGAAGATGACAATATTTTTATGGAATGTGCTTATGCAAGCAACAGTGATTATTTGATTACATCAAATGTCAAAGATTTTAGGCGTAGTGAGTTGAAAGGGTTTGGTTTTGAAATAATTACTCCAAAAGATTTTTATAAAAAATTGGGACAAAGAAATGAGTAATACACAAGTTGTAACATTGAGATTACCAAAAGATTTAAAGAGGAGACTTGAAAGAGAAGCAAAATATCAAGGTGTCTCTATAAATCAGTTAACAAACTATTTACTGAATTCACAATTAACACAATTAGAATCAGTATCAATATTAGAATCAAGATTGTCAAAGAAGTCGATTGGTAATTTGAAAAGGAAAGTAAATAAAACATTATCAAAAGTCCCATCCAGAAAAGTTCCTGATTGGGATAATGTGAATTAACAGTCTATTAACAAATAAGTAAACATAACCTCTTTAATTCGCCAAAAGAATGGCGGACATGTAGGTAATAAGTCCCTCCTTCGTCCGTTAGCTACGGACTTCGGAGGGCGGGTAAGCTGGGCAAAGGTATTCCCGGCAAAAAAGTTTTGTAAAAAAGTTCTTATAAAATAAATTATTAAGTTCTCTCGGCGTTACTGGATATTTAACATAACACGCCGTTAGGCGGTTAATATGGTATTTGAAAATAACTATCACAAAATAATTAGAGTCCCTTTCATACTTCTATTAATGACCTGTGCCATTTCAGCTCAAGAAGGGAAGCCAGATCTTGTTATAAAAAATGTTTCATCAGAGAAAGTTTTCGGAAAATATGAAACTAAACCTGGTAAACCCGTACGTGCAGGAAATAGCTATACAACTTTTGTATATACGATTGAAGTAACTAATATTGGCACTGGTTCTTTTTCGGATCAGTTTTATATCTCTTGGACCAATAGTGACTACGATATTGATGTAGGTCATTATTCTGGGACCTCAATTGTTAATTATGATAAAAAAACAATACACGTTGGGGAATCCATGGATATAAGAATTTCTATTCCTTTATTTCCGTCTATTGAAAGAAAGTTTCTAATTAATACTGATGGCCAACTTGGTCTAAAAATATCTAAATCATTCGTTGACGAATTAAGTCACGAGAACAATACATATATCTATAAACCTAAAAAATAAAATACCGCCTAACCTCTTTAATCCGCCAAAATAATGGCGGACAGGTAAGTAAAAAGTCCCTCCTACGTTAGCATACAGCTTCGGCGGGCAGGCAAGCGGATATAGTTATTCTATGAAATTAATTTTGTAAAAAAAAGTTCTTATTAATTATTAAGCAGTTACAGAGTTCAAAAGAGTTGAACAAACTCGGGGTTGCTAGATATTTAAAGTAAAATTTTTGCTAGGTTGATTAAAAGTAAGAGTTAATGATTCATATAACATGTATTAGTTCTGTAATCAATGTTTTTTTTATAGTAGGATTTTGCTAATGTAATGAGAGAATTGTGAAATACTTATTGGTGAATTATATACTTATAGTAATTCGGAATATATATGGATAGTGGTATAAGAATTGAGAAATACAATAATATCTGGAATACATTATATCGTGCTGAGAAAGTAAAGGTAATGAGAAGACTAGTGAATGATGTGAAAGTTATTGAACATATAGGCAGTACAGCTATTCCTAATCAATATTCAAAACCAATAATTGATATGTTTGTAGCGGTGTATGAATTAAAACCCGGTGCATATTATATTGAAAAGCTCGGAGCAAAATACAGAAAAATAAACACAGATATGAGAAACAGATTTTTATTTAGGAAAACCGAAAATAAACAACAATATAATATCCATATTCTTGAGTATGATCCTAATTTCCATTTGAGGAATGAAATACTGTTTAGGGACTACATGATAAGGCATAAAGAAGAAATTGAAAAATATGGCAGGATAAAAATAGAGTTGAGTAAGAAATATGGATTGGGGAAGGAATACACGAAAAAGAAGACAAAATATATACAAGAGATAGTTGATAAAGCAAGAACTGAGAAAGGTCTCTCTAAGATGAATGTTTGGGAATAGAACAAATAAGAGAATCAACCTAACATCTTTTTAATAGTAGATTTTGCTCTTCTTCTTCAAGATTTTGTAAGTTACGAATGTTGAGTCTGTTTCTGGGGATGTTCGTGTTTTCGTAGTAAATAGGGTTTACATTTCAATTCGCTGCTAAAACATCTTCATCGGATTTTTCCGATAAACTATCAAGTCTTGTTTTCATAGCCGACATATATTCCCAATAAGCATCGTGGTATTCTTTGTCGATTGGTTTTGACGGAGGGAATTCTTGCCTTAAGAAGTTAACCGGAGAGTTATTTATATAAAAACGAAAATCAAGATGCGGACCGGTTGATAAACCTGTACTTCCGACGTACCCGATTATTTGTCCTTGACGCACTTGTGTACCTTTGGTAATTCCTTTCCCGAATTTAGATAAATGAAGGTATGCACTTGAGTAAGTGCTGTTATGTTTTATCTTAACCCAATTACCGTTTCCTCTATGATATGCTCTTTCAACTACTACACCGTCTCCGATTGATTGAACCGGTGTACCGGTTGGTGCTGCATAATCAATTCCTTGATGTGGTCTGTAAACTTTTAATACAGGGTGAAGTCTTCTATTAGAATAACCGGAACTAATTCTGCTAAATTTTAACGGTGCTTTAAGGAAAGCTTTTCTTAAGCTGTTCCCTTCTTCATCAAAATAATCCGCACTTTCATCTTCTTCAAAATAGAACCCGTAAAAATCTTTACCGCGGTGATTAAAAACTGCGGCTTTAATTCTACCTACGGTCATAAAATTTCCGTCAAGATGTTTTTCTTCATATATTACTTTGAAGCTATCCCCTGCTTGTATTCCGTAGAAGTCTATCTGCCATGCAAAAACCTCGGATAGTTTTAGAGCGAGCAAGGGACTAACTTTTAATTCTTCCAATGTTTGGTATAAGGAGTTATAAATTTTTCCGGCAACTTCGGCTTCTTTTATTTCGACTTCTTTTTCGCCGTAAGAAATATTTATCGAATCACTTAAATCAAAAACATAGTACTTGAGAGGTGTTTCCTGGTAAACAAAATATTTAACCGTATTTATTGTGTCGGGTTGAATATACAACACATAATCTCTACCGCTTTGTATTTTTCTTACATCAAAAATATCTTTTGAGACTTGTGCTATCTGGTGAATTTGTCCGTAAGTAACATTATGAGGAAGGAGCATATCACTTAAAGTCTGATTTCGTTTTACTCTTTCCCGAATTTCTATAAGTGAATCGGTTATCAACCCGAATTCGTTCAATGTTGTTTCTTGAAATTTAGATTCCGGTTCTTCAGTTACTTTATCGGAACAGCCGATAAAAAATAAGATAACAATAAGAAGTAGAGATTTTTTCATAAACAGAATTATTTTTGGTTTTCGGATAAAATCTTATTAATTATTTCAACGGAAGAAATTCCTTCGGCTTCCGCATTAAAATTTGGAATGATTCTATGACGTAATACCGGGAGCATAGAACTCTTCACATCATCAATATTCGGTGTAAACCTGCCGTCTATTACAGCTTTAGTTTTAGCGGCAAGAATTAAATACTGCGAGGCTCTCGGTCCGGCACCCCAATTTACCCACTGCTTAATATATTCATTGGCGTTGGAGTTAGTTCGTGTTGCATTTACAACTCTTACCGCATATTCAATTACATTATCCGCAACCGGAACTCTTCTGATAAGATTTTGAAATTCCAATATTTCATTGCTGCTTACAACTTTGCTCAACTCGGGTTTATAACTGCTTGTTGTGGTTTTTATAATTTCGAGCTCTTCTTCAAACTTGGGATAGTCTAACCATAAGTTGAACATAAACCGATCCAGTTGTGCTTCGGGTAACGGGTAAGTTCCTTCCTGTTCAATCGGGTTTTGTGTAGCAAGTACAAAAAATGGTTCTTCAAGAGAATATGTATGCCCGGCAGCAGTAACTTTATATTCCTGCATAGCTTCCAAAAGAGCAGCCTGCGTTTTGGGCGGTGTACGGTTTATCTCATCGGCTAAAATAATATTTGCAAATATCGGTCCTTTTATAAACCTGAAACTTCTTTGACTAGTTGCAGGATCATCATCAATAATTTCAGTCCCGGTAATATCGCCGGGCATCAAATCAGGTGTAAATTGTATTCTACTGAAATTAAGATTCAACACATCGGCGAGAGTTCTGATAAGAAGAGTTTTTGCTAATCCGGGCACACCAACCAGAAGGCAATGACCCTTAGCCAATAATGCAATTAACAAACTTTCTACGATTTCATTCTGACCGATAATTACTTTCCCAATTTCACTCTTTAATAAATTAACTGAGTGATTGAGTTTTTCAACAAGCTGTATATCTTTACTTTCCGTATTTTGTGTCAAACTTTCTCCCGGATTTAAATTCTAACTTCCCAATAAATTTTTTCTTTTAATTCATTAATCCAATTAGCATAAAGCTTTTGTCTTTTATGATAAATTGTTAACCGCTTAATTTCATCATAATCCCCTTCAAAAGTCGGTCTATGTTCGGGGATACGGTTATTAACTTTTATTATATGATAGCCGTACGATTTATTATCCAGGTCAAGCCTTTTCGGTGTACTGATTTCACCAATAGACATACCGTAGACACGATCTTTTAGAGTTTTATCGAGCTGCGAAACATCGAATTTACCTAATGTACCGCCGAGCTTAGAAGTTTCCGTATCATCGCTATATTTCCTAGCAAAATACTCAAAGTTCTTTTCGCCTCTTAATAAACTATCGCGAATTTCCGTGAGCATTTCGATTGCATCGAGATCAGCTTGTTCATCACTTTTTACTTTAACAAGAATATGTCTTGTTCTAATAGACTCTCCCCTTCTTTCCAACATTTGAATTATGTGAAAGCCGACAGGTGATTCCACGAGATCGGAGATTTCACCTTCTTGAAGTTGAAACGCAGCAGCTTCAAACTCGGGGAAGAAAACACCTCTTTTAACAAAACCAAGTTCACCTCCTCTGGCAGCACTACCCGGATCGTCGGAATATTTTTTTGCCAGTGCAGCAAAATCGGCACCTCCTTTTATTGAGTCTAAAAGTGCTTGAGTAAATACTTCTGTCTTAGCTTTTAATCTCTCTCCCTTTTGCGGATTGATAAATATATGCGAAAGTTCAAATCTTTCGGGAATAAGTCCTAATGAATCCTGATATTCTTCAAAAAATTCACTGACTTCTCTTCTTGTAGCATCTAATTGACCGAAGTGTTTTTGCTGAACCATATTACCCATCATACTTTTTCTTACTTCGTCCCGCAGTTCACGCCTGATTTTATCGATACTCATTCCGTATGCTTGTTCCATTCTTTCAAGAGAGCCGTATTGAGCAATGAAAAAATTCAATTGGTTTTCCAACTGAGCATTTACATCTTCGTTAGAGATGACGATCGAATCCAATTCTGCTTGTGCATAAAGCAGCTTTTCTTCCACCATCCTATCAAGAATAGTCTTCTTAAGATCAGGATTAGCAGGATCAAGATTTCGCTGAGCTGCAACATAAGCAACCTGAAGATTCAATTCCGATTGTAAAATTATCTCATTATTAACCACTGCAATTATTCTATCGAGAGTTTCTTGCGAAAACAACAGTGATGAAAACAAAAGTATCAGAAATATTTTTTTCATGTATTTACCTATAAATTAACACGTCGTATTTTGAATAAAGTTGACTCATTAAATTATCATAAAGCCTGGATTTTTCTATTATTAGGTATCTATCTTCTACCTTCTTTTTTATATGGATAAAATCCGGGGTTGTAAGTGCTTCATAAATCTTAATTAACTGAATAACATCAAAAGTATTTTTCTCCGCCAGGAATATTATACTTGTTTCACCTTCTAAAAGATTGCTTATAATAATATGAATTGTTTTATTCGGCACATCATATTCAAAAACAAATTTTTCGTTATTTAGATCAACAATAGACGGATCACCGCTAAATACATTAACGGCTTTACTCCAATCACTTCCCAACAAAGTTTCTCTGAATAATATTGCTTTTGCTTCATCATTAAATACGGCATGGTTATAGACAAAAGCTTTGGAAGTAATACTTAATTCACTTTTATGATTATTGTAATATTCCAAAAGAGCTGATTCATCGGCTTTGGTTACATTCTCGGATAAATATTTCTTAATTAAAAAAGCATTCGCAAGCATTTTGCTGCTTTCGTCGGCTAACTGCATGTAGTCTTCATCTATGAGAATATCTGCTTTTTGAGCTTCCAAATATAAAACTTCCGAATCCACCCAATCGCGTATTACTTCTTCACGATACTTATTTTTATTCTTCGTAAATGTCAGCAATGAATCAAGCTGTTTTTCAGTTAAAAATCTTTCCCCGACTTTTGCAATTATGGTTTCGGGAATTTCTTCCTTTTTACAGCCGAAAAAAAATATCGGTATTACAAACAAAAAAATTAATTTAGCTTTTCTGAGCTTGATATAAGCGTTCATAATACAATTTCGGTTTATAAACCTGATGCAAGTTATTTAAGTATTCTTGTTCCAATTTTTTGCTCTGTCTTTCCTGCCAAACACCCATAACTTCTGATCTCGCTTCTTCAAAAGATTTTGTTTTGGACGGGATTTTCTCGTGTAACTTAACCATATACCAATCGTTACCAATTTTAAAAGGTTCGGAAATGTCATTAGGTGAACTTAAGTTAAACGCAGCTTTTGCAACCTCATTATTGCCGACTTCAATTAATTCTCTAATACCTGTTTTATTTTTGAGTCTCGGATTTTCCGAATTAGCTTCGACAATGGTTTCAAACTCAACACCTGAATCAAGAGCTGATTTATCGCTATAAAGAGCTAATGAATCCGGTCTGTAAATCACAGCATAAGAAACTCTATCAGGCCAATTATAATTTGATTTTGTTTCTTCATATAAGCTTAACAATTGTGTAGAGTCCGCTGAAAGTTTATTCCAAATTTCATCTTCCTGCAGTTTGAAAATGTATAAACCATGTCTATAATCATCCATCAATTTTGCAAACTCGGTATTACTATTACGCAAATCAAAAGCTTTTTGTGTAAGAAGCATTTCTTCAGTTATATCGAGAAACATTTTGAAAACATTCATATGAGTCATCTTAGCATTTTTGTAGTTATCTCTATCTTTAAACTCACCTACAATATCATCCAGTGTATAGTCTTTAGCTTTCATCGATAGAACAACACTATCACCGTATTTGTCTCTGTATTCACTTTCCCAATAGGTATCGCCAAAAGTAACTTTCGGATCACCTTCCATAACTTGTTCAATTATATCTTCGTTTCTTTTAAAAGAATATTCTTCCTTAAGTTTATTCAAATATTTTTCTTTATCACTGGCGTAAAGCGAACGTTGATAGACCTGCTTGATATTATTTTTATCGTCTTCATAACTCGGATGATCGATAATTTCCTCAAGTTTAATTATATGATAACCGAACTGAGTTTGTACAATATCGGAGATTTCACCAACATTCATGCTGAAGACGACTTCATCAAAGGGTTTTACCATCATTCTTCTTTGAAAAGCACCTAAATCTCCTCCTCTTATTGCACTCCCTTCATCATCTGAATATTGTTTTGCCAACTCATCAAAAGGTTCACCGTTTTTCAACTTTTCTTGTATGTCTTTTATTTTTTCTAATGCTGCTGCTGTGTCCACTGCTGCATCTTTCCTATAGCTGGCAAGAATATGCCGTGCTTTAACTTGATGAATTCGTGGCTGCTCATCGGTCACTTTAATGAGATGAAATCCAAACCTTGTTTGTACCGGTTCGGGATGGACTTCCCCTTTACTTGTTTTGAATATTACTTCATCAAATTCAGGAACAGTTTGACCTGCGGTTAACCAATAAACATCACCGCTATCGGGTCGTGAAAATTCATCTTCGGTATATTGGTAAGCTATTTCTTCAAAACTTTCGCCGTTCTTAATTCTATCTAACAATCCTTCAATTTTAGTACGAGCTTTTTCTACATCAAGAGTATCGGTTCTTAAAAGAATATGGCTGACTCTTTTTTCAATTTTACGTTTTTCATACAAATCCTTTGAACCGGGCTCAATAATAAATTTTTCCTGGATATACGGTATACCAACGGTTTTCGTGTAATCATCAATTTCTTGTTGAATTTCAGGATCATGTGGGAAACCTCGAACGAATGCATCACGAAGTTTCATTTTATAATTAACATATAGGTCTAAAAACTCCTTCATTTCTTCCTGAGATTCAGCTTTACTTTTTTCTTCTTCACTTAAACTTTTAACATAGGCTTCTTTTAATTCATCATAAGTGATATGGTCTTGACCATATTCGGCAACAATTACGGCATCACCGCTTGAAGAACACGAGGTGATAAAGATTGCGGCAACTAAAATGAACAACAACATGTGTAGTCTTTGCATAGTGTTGGCTTTCCTCCAATTTATTTTCAAATTTATATTTCGGACTTACAATAAAACAATAACAACCAATAGATTTTTTACTTTACTTAACTTTTGATCCGGTTGGAACGGACGAATCAACTTCAATAACTTTAACACCATCGCCATAATCTGCAGCTAATATCATTCCTTGTGATTCATTTCCAAAAAGTTTTGCAGGCTTCAAATTTGAAACTATTATAACTTTTTTGCCTATCAATTGTTCCGGTTTATAATCTTTGGCAATCCCGGCAATTACCTGTCGCTCTTCCTCTGCAATTTTTACTTTTAGCTTTAAAAGTTTTTCACTCTTTTTGATATTTTCGGCAGAAACTACTTCGGCAACTTTTAATTTTATTTTAGCAAAATCTTCTATTGCTATTTCTTCATCTGCTTCAACAGCACCCTCTACTTTGCCGAGTTTGTTAATTTGTTTTTCGATTTGCTCGTCTTCAATCTTATTGAATAATATTTCTGCTTTATTCAGTTTATACCCGGTTTTCAGATTATCACCATATACCGAATACCAATTTGTCGGTTCAGCATTCAGCATTTTAAAAATTTTATTTGATGATGCGGGTATAATCGGACTAAACAATTGAGCAAGTGAGTATATTGTCTGCAGACAAATATTAAGTGTAGTGGCACAAACAGCTTTATCATTTTTTATAGTAATCCACGGCTGAGAATCATTGAAATACTTATTCGCCGCGCGTGCTAAATTCATTATCTCAAGAGTTGCTTCTTTTATTTTATAATTTTCAATTAGATCGCCAACTTTTTTAGGATAACTTTTCAGTAGTTCCAGCATTTCGTTATCTATCTGTTCTAATTTTCCTCTCGCGGGGACTTCAGCATCAAAATTCTTATGAACAAAAGTGAATGTCCGGTTAATAAAATTACCGAGTATGTCTGCTAATTCGTCATTATTTTTTGATTGAAATTCTTTCCAGTAGAAATCGGTATCCTTATTTTCAGGTAAGTTAGCTGCAAGTGTGTAACGAAGCGGATCTGCAGGAAATAATTTCAAGAAATCAATAACATCAATCCCCCAACCACGTGATTTAGAGAACTTTTTACCTTCAAAATTTAGGAATTCGTTAGCCGGTACATTCTGCGGTAAAATAAATTTATCATCGTTTACATCGTTCCACGCTAAAAGTATAGCCTGGAAAATGATCGTATGAAAAACAATATTATCTTTCCCGATAAATGCTACATATTTAGTTTGCTGATCCTGCCAATACTTACGCCAAAAGTCAGGTTCACCTTTCTGTTTAGATAATTCAATTGTTGCCGAAATATATCCGAGCACGGCTTCAAACCAAACGTAAATAACTTTACCTTCTGCATTATCTAAAGGAACTTTCACACCCCAATCAAGATCGCGTGTAATTGCTCTATCTCCTAATCCTTCTTTGAACCATCCTTTGCAATATTTCAGCACATTATCTTTCCATTTATATTCGGAATGCATTTCATCAACATATTTTTCAATTCTTTCCTGAAACTTGCCTAATGGGAAATACCAATGCGAAGTTTCTTTTAGTTTCGGAGTTTCACCTGTAACTTTACTTTTAGGATTTTTCAATTCAGACGGATCATACAACGAACCGCATTTTTCACATTCATCACTTCTTGCTTCTTCGAAACCACATTTTGGGCAGGTCCCCTCAACATATCGGTCTGGTAAAAACATTTTTGCTTTTTCATCATAAAACTGGAAGGTTTTTTTCTCAATTAATAGACCTTGATCGTAAAAAACTTTAAAAAATTTCTGAGCATTTTCATGGTGGGTTTTTAGTGAAGTTCTTGAATAAATGTCGAATGACATCCCGAATTTGTCGAAAGCTTCTTTATTAATATTATGATAACGATCGATAATTTCTTGAGGTTTAACTTTTTCTTTGTCAGCAGTAATAGTAATCGGCACACCGTGTTCATCGGAACCGCAAATGTAAATTATATCACTTCCTTTGGAACGATGATACCTTACATAAATATCTGCAGGTAAATAGGCACCGCTTAGGTGACCGAGATGAATTGGACCATTGGCATAAGGAAGCGCCGAAGTAACTAAAATCTTTTCTTTTTCCACTTTATAACCGTTTTTTGATAAGCTGTAAATATAAGAAATTTCTAAGAAAGTAAGATTTAAGATTGGTGTAAATCCCGGTAGAAAACCGGGATTTATCTAATAATTTAAGAGATTTCCACAAGTTGAATATCGAATGTAAGGTCTTTCCCTGCTAAGGGATGATTTGCATCCAATTCAATTTGTTTATCTGTTATATCGGTAACAGTTACAACAACATTTTGACCGTTTTGCTGCGGAAGTTGAAACTGTTGTCCGAGTTCCGGGTTAAAATCCGGTGGAAGTTTTTCTTTTTCAATTTTAAGAACCATTTCATCTAATCTGGGTCCGTAAGCATCATCGGAAGGGATATTGACAGTGACCGATTCTCCGGTTTTTAACCCTAAAACGGCATTTTCAAAACCGGGAATAACTTGCTGACTGCCAATCTCAAATTCCAACGGCTCGCGGTCTTTTGATGAATCAAATTCGGCTCCGTCATTTAATCTACCGGTATAGTGAACTTTTACCTTATCACCTTTTTTTGCTTCACTCATTTTAATTCCTTTCTTTATTCAAAAAAAAACCGTTCATAAAAATGAACGGCTTTTAAAGGTAAAAAATATATTATCCAATACCAAAAGTTAACCTTGCATACCCTTGTACATGTCTTCAATTAAGTGTGAATAACGTTCTTCAACAACTTTTCTCTTAATTTTTAAAGAAGGTGTCATTTCTCCGCCTTCAATTGAGAATGGTTTTTCAAGAACTTTAAATTTACGTACCCGTTCAAAATTGGCAAGATTCTTTTGGAACTGTCCGAGTTCTTTTTCGAGCAATTCATAGATTTGTTTCTTCTCAACAAGTTCCATCGGGTCTTTATATTGAATTCTATTAGCATCGGCATATTCTTGTAAAGCTTCAAAATCCGGAACAATAAGAGCACTTAAAAACATTCTTCTATCGCCAATTAAAACAAATTGATCGATATATTTACTTGCCAGGAACAAATTTTCAATTGGAGTAGGTGCTATGTACTTTCCACCGGAAGTTTTGAAAAGATGTTTTTTTCTATCGGTAATAATTAAAAATCCTTCAGCATCAAAAACACCAATATCCCCGGTATGAAGCCAGCCGTCCTTTAATGTTTCTTCGGTTTCTTTTTTGTTTTTGTAATACCCTTGCATAATATTGGGACCGGAAGCAAGAATTTCACCATCCTGAGCAATTTTCACTTCAACACCGGGCATAGGTTTACCAACCGATCCAAATTTATAATCATTTAATCTGTTTGCCGAAATAACAGGCGAAGATTCCGTTAAGCCGTAACCTTCAATAACCAGGAGCCCGACGGATTCAAAAAATAAACCTAAGTCTCTTGCTAAAGCAGCTCCGCCTGAAATAAAGAAACGAAGGTTACCTCCTGTTCTAGCTCGTAATTTTTTGAAAACAAGTTTATCTGCTAAGGTACGTTTAAGTGCTAATCCGATTGGAACACCATCTCTGCTTTTTTTGGCATCCATGTAATTTCTTCCGACTTCAAGCGCCCAATTAAATATTTTTTGTTTCTTTGCGGGTTGTGACTCAACATTACGTTTAATTCTACTATAAATTCTTTCAAATAACCGGGGGACTGCAGTCATAATTGTCGGTTTAATTTCCGTCATATTCTGAGCTACTTTTTCAATACTCTCGGCATAGCAAATCATTCCTCCGCAGGAGAAAGCCGTATAGTAACCTGCCATTCTTTCAAAAATATGACAAAGCGGAAGGAATGAAAGAAAAATATCATTCTCGTCAATGTGAAAAATTTCATGTGCTGCTTTAACATTAGAAACAATATTTTTATGAGTAAGCATTACTCCTTTTGGTTCTCCGGTTGTTCCGGATGTATAAATAATTGTACAAAGGTCATCCTCGTTGCAAGTGTTTGCGCTTTCTTCAAAATGTGTGGGATTCTCTTTTTTAAATTCATCGCCTTTCTTTAGGATACTGTCAAAAGAATAAACTCCTTTATCATCTGTTGCTTCAAGGGTGTTCATAACAACAATAAACTGAAGTGCTTTACACTTATCTCGAATTTTTAATACCTTATTCAACTGAAATTTATTTGAAACAATAATTCCAACCGATTCGGAATTATTAAGAATAAATTCAATTGTGTCCGAGGTAGAAATGGGATAAAGCGGAACATCAATAGCCCCGAGCCCCAGAATAGCCATATCCGAATAAACCCACTCAGGTCTGTTTTCGGAAATGATCGCAACTTTGTCGAGTCTTTTAACCCCCATTGATGCTAACCCGTTTGCAAATCTTTCGGTTGTGCTAAAGAGTTCGTCGTAAGTAATACCGGTATATTCAGTATCGAATTTATATTTAAGTACAGGTCTTTCTTTCCCGATACCAAATTCTCTAGTAATCTGGAAAAATAGTTGAGGTATTGTTTTGAAGTCTTTGTAGATAGGCATTCCATTCTCCTCTATTGTTGTGTCTCAATTTAACTTCAGTTACAAAAAATTGCAATAAAATAGAGACAAAACGAATTTTCTTTTTTCTTCATTTACCATCAATTTTTTAGTATTATTGCGCTTCGTAAATCTTGCTGATGAAAATACTTCGTAAAATATATGATTGGATGCTGCACTGGGCTGATACTCCTTACGGTCCAATTGCACTATTTATTTTAGCCTTTGCGGAAGCTTCTTTTTTTCCAATTCCGCCTGATGCATTATTAATAGCTTTGGCTCTTGGTTCACGAAGTAAATCCTTCAAATTTGCCATCAATACAACAATCGGTTCTGTAACCGGGGCGTTGCTCGGTTATGCAATTGGATATTTTATTTGGTGGGGATTTGACGGCAGCTTTTCAGCAGTTGCACTTTTCTTTTTTAATAACATTCCGGGATTTACTCAAGAAATTTTTTATAACGTTAAAAATTTATATGACGAGTGGAATTTTTGGATAATATTTACCGCCGGCTTTACTCCAATTCCATACAAAGTTTTTACAATTTCGGCGGGTGCATTTGAAATTAACTTAGCTATGTTTGTTATTGCTTCTGTTATAAGCAGAGCAGCCCGATTCTTTTTGGTTGCTTATTTAATTTGGAGATTCGGGCCGCAAATAAAAAGTTTTATCGACAAATATTTCAATTGGCTTGCAATACTTTTTACCGTATTGCTTATAGGTGGATTTGTACTGATAAAATATTTGTTATAGATTATCTACTTAAAAGACTTTTTGATTCCTTCACAATATTCTCTGCAGTAATACCAAAATGCTCATAGATTTGTGTATAAGGAGCAGAGATACCAAAACCTTCTATAGAAATAATTTTACCTTCATCACCAACATATTTCTGCCAACCAAGACCAACACCCGCTTCAATAGAAATTCTTTTCTTAACTGATTTAGGAAGTATAGATTCCTTATAATCGTCACTTTGTTCGTCAAATAATTCCCAGGAAGGCATACTAACAACACGAGTTTTTATACCATCTAATTCAAGTTTTTCAGCTGAATCAAGAGCGATTTCTACTTCGGAACCGGTTGCTATTAAAATCAAATCCGGTGTCCCAGAACAATTTTTGATTATATAAGCACCTTTTGCCGTATCATCAGCCGAAGCATATTTAGTTCTATCGATTATACTTATTTTCTGCCTGGTTAAAGCAATTGCAACGGGTCTTTTCTTTTCCTTTAAAGCAATACGCCAGGCTTCGGTAACTTCGTTCGCATCGGAAGGTCTAATTACTACTAGATGAGGAATTGCCCGAAGCGAAGCAAACTGTTCAACCGGTTGATGAGTTGGACCGTCTTCACCTAATCCAACACTATCATGAGTAAAAACATAAATCGGGTTGATCTCCATCAATGCGGCAAGACGAATCGGCGGACGCATGTATTCCGAAAATATTAAAAATGTACTTCCAACGGCTCTTAACCCTCCATAAAGTGAAACACCATTCATAATCGATCCCATTCCGTGTTCTCTAATTCCGTAGGCTATATTTCTTCCTGTTGGATTTTCTTTAGAAAATTTCTTTTCATCTTTAATATCTGTTAAAGTTGATGCATCCAAGTCAGCGGAACCGCTCAACAATGCCGGGAAGAATTTTGCAAAACTATTTATCACTTTATTTGAAGCACTTCTAGTTGCAATTTTCTCTCCATAATTTTCAAATTTATGAAGGTGTTTTTCCCATTCATTATTAACTTTATCACTAATTAAGGACGATAACAATTCAGCGTCTTCGGGATATTTATCCTGATAATTTTTGAAAAGTAAATTCCATTCCTCTTCTTTCTTCTTCCCGATTTCTTTAAGTGAAGAAAATTTTTCTTGAACTTCTTCAGGTATATAGAATGATTTATCGGATGGGTAATTTAGATTTTCTTTTGCCAATTTAACTTCTGCTTCTCCTAAAGGGGCGCCATGAACAGAAGATGTTCCTTGTTTGTTGGGGCTTCCGTAACCAATTATAGTATTTGTAATTATTAAGTGCGGCTGTGAAGTATTTTTCTTAGCATTTTTAATCGCAGCTCTAATTTCTTCCAAATTATTTCCATCATTGATTTGTGAAACAGCCCAGCCGTAACTTTCAAATCTCTTTTTTGCATCATCCGACATTGAGAGTTCAGTACTACCGTCAATAGTAATTTTGTTATTATCATAAAACACAATTAGTTTACTAAGGTTATTATGACCGGCAAAGCTTGCGGCTTCATGCGAAACGCCTTCCATCAAATCTCCATCACCTGCAATTGCATAAATCCAGTTATCAATTATTCCGATATCGTCTTTATTAAATTTTGCCGACATAAATTTGTTTGCTAAAGCAATACCGCAGGCATTTGCAAAACCTTGACCTAAAGGACCGGTAGTAGTTTCAACACCATCGGCTAAACCAAATTCAGGATGACCGGGTGTAATACTTTTGTACTGTCTAAAATTTTTCAATTCATCTAATGAAACTTTATAACCGGATAGATGAAGTAAACTATACAGAAGCATGCTGCCATGTCCGGCTGAAAGAACAAATCTATCGCGGTTATACCATTTTGAATTCTGCGGATTATGATTCATAACTTCGTTAAATAAAATATAGGCAAGAGGTGCGCATCCCATCGGCATACCGGGATGACCGGAGTTTGCTTTTTGAATAGCATCAACTGCTAAAAACCTAATAGTATTGATTGATAAGTTGTCTAATTCATTTTTGTTCATTTTATCTCCATGTTAAAATTCTTCGCCGTAAAATTCACCGTCCACAATTGGTGTTACGCAAATTAAGGGTTTATCCGGGACTTCAAATTCAGAAAATATTTCTTCAAATAATCTATAATGCATCCCTTGTTTTTCAAATTTTGCAAATCGTTTGTAAGACATAAATCTACCGTACTTGTCAACCGGTGATTCAAATAAAAGAGCGGAATTAAAATCTTGTTTAGCATTTCTTTTTAAGAAATCAATTTTTTCTTCATCACTCCCCGCTTGTTGATATGCTTTAGCTTTGAAAGCCGTTACCAAATCATTTTCAATGACCAGATAGATATTTAGAATTGTTTCGTTCAAATTATTTTTTATTGTTATAAATATATTTAAAGATCAGCACAGATTATTTCATTGAAATGCTAAATTATAATCTGTGCTGTAATTTTTTGATTGCTATTTTAATAACACATTATCTAATGCAATACTGAACAAACAAAATAAACAGTAGACACGGAATCAAAACTTATAAAATAATTAACCTTTTTTTGGTCCAATCATATTTTCAGGCCTTACTTTCTCATCAAATTCTTCTGCTGTTAGAAGACCCAGTTCAACTACAGCTTCTTTTAATGTAGTATTATCATTATAAGCTTTCTTAGCAACCATTGCAGCATTATCATATCCGATATGAGGATTTAATGCAGTAACAAGCATTAATGAGTTTCTCAAATTCTTATCGATATTTACTTTGTTTGCTTCAATACCAACAACGCAGTGTTCCGTAAAGCTGTCACATGCATCACCGAGTAATCTAATGGATTGCAGCAGATTATAAATCATTACCGGTTTGAAAACATTCAATTCGAAATTACCGCTTAATCCTCCGATATTAACAGCAACATCATTACCCATAACTTGAGCGCAAACCATTGTCATAGCTTCAGATTGGGTTGGATTAACTTTACCGGGCATAATAGAACTGCCGGGTTCGTTAGCCGGTAAATTAATTTCCCCTATTCCGCATCTTGGTCCGCTTCCCAGCCATCTAATATCGTTTGCAATTTTCATCAATGAAGCAGCTAAAGTTTTCATAACACCGCTTGCTTCAACAATTGCATCATGTGAGGCAAGAGCTTCAAATTTATTCGGCGCGGTTTTAAATTCGATCCCGGTTATCTCAGAAATCTTCTTTGCCGAAAGCACGGCGAATTTTTCGTGCGTGTTAAGTCCGGTACCTACAGCTGTACCGCCTAACGCAAGTTCTTTTAATCTTGGAAGACAGCTTTCAATTCTTTCCAATCCATAAGTTAATTGTTGAACATAACCAGAGAATTCTTGACCTAAAGTTAAAGGGACAGCATCCATTAAATGAGTTCTACCGATTTTAATAATATCATTGAACTCTTTTTCTTTAGCTTCAAGTGCATCTCTCAGTTTTGTAACATTCGGAATAAGATGATGTGTAATTTGTTCAACGGCTGCAATATGCATTGCTGTTGGAAAAGTATCGTTAGAAGATTGAGCTTTGTTTACATCATCATTTGGGTGAACCGGTGTTTTACTGCCTAATTTTCCGCCGGCAATTTCGATTGCACGATTTGCAATCACTTCATTCGAATTCATATTGGTTTGTGTACCGCTTCCGGTCTGCCAAACAACTAACGGAAAATGTTCATCAAGTTTACCGTTAATTACTTCATCGGCTGCTTGAACAATTAAATCTGCTTTTTCTTTAGGCATCATTCCTAATTCATTATTAGTCAATGCAGCAGCTTTCTTCAGAACACCTAAAGCACGAATAATTTCTCGCGGGAAAGATTCTCCCCCAATTTTAAAATTCATTAATGATCTTGCTGTTTGGGCGCCGTAATATTTGTCCGAAGGAACTTTAACTTCGCCCATAGTATCGGTTTCAATTCTAAATTCCATAAAATCTCCAATGATTTTTTTAACAGATAAATTTAACCGATTAAGTAAAGAATTTCAATTTGGTTTGATCGAATTACTGAATACGGCGTGCTCCAACAAAACGTTTATTGTAATAAGTGCTGTTAAGAGAGGATACTGTTACACCTAATGATCGGCTGGCATGTGCAAAAAGGTTTTCCCCAAGATAAATTCCAACGTGTCCGGGATATGACCGACGTGTAGTATTAAAAAAGACAAGGTCTCCAAATTGTAATTCACTTTTATTAGAAATTTTATTACCAATATTATATTGTTCGCTTGCAGTCCGCGGCAGCTCTATTCCTATTGAAGTATTAAAGACATGATGTGTAAAAGCAGAACAATCAATTCCATTATGGTCGACACCGCCGTATTTATAAGGAGTATCGAGATATGATATTATTTCAAACAGAATTTTTTCTCTGGTAGTTAATGCACTGCTTAAGCTCTCAATTTTTTCATATTTACCGATAAAATCTTTTGTATCAACCGGATAATCTTCAACCGGCAGCTCATCAAATTCGGTTAATTCATTTGGTACCGCACTATAAACGGAAGTATCTTGTTTAGAATCATCTTTTGATGTAAAGCGGACAGAAGAAGAAGGCTCAGTTTCCGGCTCTTTCGGTTTTTTGTACCGTTCGGATTGAGTTGTAGAAGAACATGCAGAGAAAAAAAATAATATTGACAACACAAAAACAAAAAGAATGAAATCTTTTATAAGCATCAGAATTAACCGAGATATGATCTTAGATTTTTACTCCTTGAAGCGTGCCTTAATCTTCTTATTGCTTTTTCTTTTATTTGCCGAACTCTTTCGCGTGTAAGATTAAATTTTTCGCCAATTTCTTCAAGCGTCATACTATGTTCGGTTCCTAATCCGAAATAAAGTTTAATAACTTCCGCCTCACGTTCGGAGAGAGTCGAAAGTGCTCTTGTGATCTCATCTCTTAAAGATTCCGACATTAAAGAATAATCGGGGGAAGGTTCTTCATCATTTTCTAAAACATCAATCAGTCTATTCTCTTCGCCTTGAGAAAACGGTGCATCCATGGAAATATGTCTACCGGAAAGCTTAAGAGTATCGGAGATTTCAGTGATATCCATTTCCAATTCTTTAGCAAGTTCATTTGCGCTTGGTTCTCGTTCAAATTCTTGTTCTAAATTACTGTAAGCTCTTCCAATTTTATTTAAAGCGCCGACACGATTAAGCGGCAGCCGCACAATTCTACTTTGTTCAGCAAGAGCTTGTAAAATTGATTGTCTAATCCACCATACAGCGTAAGAGATAAATTTAAAACCGCGTGTTTCGTCAAATCTCTTAGCAGCTTTTATCAGACCTAAGTTACCTTCATTTATAAGATCACCAAGTGTTAAGCCTTGATTTTGATATTGTTTAGCAACGCTAACAACAAATCTAAGGTTAGCTTTTACCAATTTTTCCAAAGCTTTTTGATCACCTTTCTTGATTTTTTTTGCAAGTTCAATTTCTTCATCGGCTGTTAGTAAATCTACTTTTCCGATTTCCTGCAAATATTTATCTAAGGATTGACTTTCACGATTTGTAAATTGCTTAGTGATCTTCAATTGAAATCTCCTAATTGATTTCCGAATTAATTGAATCAACAATACCAACAATAGATGCGTCAACCGGTGCCATATCAACAGAAAGCGGGATTACCGCTTCACTTGCGGTTATATAAAAAACAATTTCACCGGGACCTGCACCGATAGTGTCTAATGCAATTATAGGTCTGCCGATATTTTCTTTTTTAGAATTTATCGGTTGAACAAATTGCATTTTATAATTCTTAACCGAATCATACTTTCGTGTTGCCCAGATAGTTCCTATAACTTTACCAAGTATCATTACATTAATTCTTTAAAGTTTCTTGAAGATTATCTTTAACGCTAATATCTAATTTATCAACAATAGCCATAATTACGGCATCGACGGGTTTATTTTTGGTTATGTTTGTCTGCCTAGCCGAACTGCCCTGCGCTGCAAGAACAATTTCACCAACCCCGGCACCAACGGAGTCAACCGCAACTACAAAATTTTTGAGTGGTTTATAATCGAGATCTAATTCACGCACAATTAAAAATTTTGCACCGACTAAATTTTCATCTTTACGAGTTGACCAAACCGTTCCTATAACTTTCCCTAATAACACTTATCACCTCACAAATTATTTGGATCAATTATTTTAATTCCGGTTAACGAATATTTTTCCCTGTTATAAGTTACAATCGGCAACTTACTGATTTTTGCCGTTGCACAAAATAAAGCGTCTCTAACAGAATCAACTTTATCAATAAACTCATCAACAAGCAAACTGTAACGAGAATGAAAACCAAGAACATTAACCGAACGCATTAGTGCATCAACTAACTTTTTTTCTTCTTTTTTTCGAGAAGTAAAATATAACTCAGCGGAATTTATAACAGTTGTAAAACAAATTCCACATTCCATAACTTTTTCTAAATCGGATTTCGTATTTGTTTCATGTGTTAAATGTTGAAGCAAAACATCCGTATCAATCATATATTCATTTTTCTTACTGCTCATAAAATAATTCTTTTAACGAAATCTGATTTTTTTAATCCCCCTTTTGAAATAAGAAAATCAAGAACAACTGCATCGGGTAAGGACTGCATTTCTTTTATTTTTAAAAAAGTGTGCAGGTTAATTTTATTACTTATGGTAATATTATTTTTTTTATCAATACTTTCCGCGTTTACTTCAACAATGCCTCTATTAACTAATGAATTTATCCTTTCCAGCAAAACATCAATGTTACCTTCATTATCCGGTACAAATTTGGAATCCCCCAATAGAAAAAATAGATAATCATTCATTTAGAAAACTACAGCCTGATAAATTATTATTGATTTTGTAAAAATGAGCAACCGTTTGAGCCGCATCGGAAAAAGTTTTTCTTATTCCTAAATTTCTTCCGGCTTTGTTTTTCCGATAGAAAAGTAAAGGAACGTATTCTCTGCTGTGATCAGTACTCGGGGTAGTAGGATCATTACCGTGATCAGCCGTTATAATTAATGCATCCGTTTCATCCAGTTTTTCAAGAAAACTTGGTAGCCAATCATCGAATTCTCTTAGGGCATTATAAAATCCAACCGTATCGTTGCGATGACCAAAGTATACATCAAAATCGACTAAGTTTATAAGCACAAAGCTATTTTTCACAGCGTTTGTATAATGAATAAGTTTAGACATGCCCTCGGAATTACTTTTGGTTTTTTCTTTTATATCAATCCCGTTGTAATTAAAGAGATCATTTATCTTCCCGATTGCAACTGTTTGTATAATATTTTGCTGAAGAAAATTAAGTATAGTATTTGAGGGAGGATTAAGTGAAAAATCTTTTCTATTTGTTGTGCGACTGAAGTTACCAGGCTCACCGATAAAAGGTCTTGCAATAACTCTTCCAACCGCATGTTGCCCAACTAAAACTCTATCGCGTGCAATTTGACAAATTTCGTATAGTCTATCAATTGGAATAACATCTTCGTGAGCGGCAATTTGAAAAACCGAATCTGCAGAAGTATAAACAATCGGGAAACCTGTCTTTACATGTTCAACACCGAGTTCATCAATAATTGCAGTTCCCGATGCCGGTTTGTTCCCTAAAATACCACTTACATTAGCTGCCTGTTTAAAATTTTCAACTACATCTTCCGGAAATCCGTTCGGATAATATGGGAAATCAAAATCAAGTTTAAGCCCGGCAATTTCCCAATGCCCCGTTGTGGAATCTTTCCCTTTGGATACTTCCTGCATTTTACCGTATGAAGCGAGAGGCTTAACTGACGGCGGGAGACCGATAATTTCTATTATGTTTCCTAAACCGAGCGATTGAAGGTTCGGAAGATTAAACTCTCCGATTTGCTTAGCAATATTTGCGAGAGTATTGCTCCCTTCGTCGCCGTAATTTCCGGCATCGGGCAATTCACCAACACCGACACCGTCAAGAATTATTATAAAAAAATTATTCAAAATTAATTTATACTCTTAACTGAATTTCCCCCTTTTTCAAGGGCTTTATTTAAGGCTAAGTTTGCATCGCTTAATACAAGTTCAACGTCGGTTTTATGTGACGCCGATGCGACACCTATTGATACTGTAAATGTTGTCTGTTTTGTTACAACTGCGATAGGTTTACGAGCGATTTTTATTCGCAACTTTTCAGACCATAAAAAAACATCCTTTGTTGTTGCATTAAAAAAGTAAACCGCAAATACTCGTTCATCCAAACGTCCGAATAGATTCAATGGAGTAATTTCCTCTCGTATTGTATTAGCGATGGATTTTAGAACTTTCGGGAAAGGATTTCCTTCAAACAAAGAATCCTCTTCAATGAAATCGTCAATTTTAATTAAAGCAATTGCACCTTCGGCATTTAATTCATTCGCCTTAAACAAATCATTTCTAAGTTGAGAAATAAATGCAGTACTATTTAAAGCCCTTGTTTCAATATCAACCGATAAAAGAGATTTCAATATTTTCTGTGAAGAATACGAATGCACCATAAATGAAAATATTTTCGTCGATTGTTTCATGAATTGAACATCTTCAGTAGTATAAATATTTTTCTTCAACGTTTCAAAACAAAGAACACCGTAATTCTGGTCATCGTAAACTAAAGGGATAGCGAGAAATGAACCGTCAAAACTAATGTCTTCGCTTTTTGTAAATCTGAAATACTCACCGGAAGAAGTATCATCGATTTTAATCGGCATTCCGCTTAGTATTGCTTTACCAACAATTGTACCGCCTAATTCAACTTCAAGATTTTCGCCTATATATTTAAGTGTAGTTCTGTTAATAATTTTTGATGTTCTGAATTTTTGATCGGTAGGATCGAAATAAACAAATGTGAAAGCACTCCATGGAATTAATTCGGAAACTGCAGATTCCAGCATATCAAAAAGTTCTTTCTCATTGCTAAAGCGTCTATCAATATTTAATACACCCAATAAAGATTTTAATCTTTGTTCGGCTTGCGATTCGGAAAATTTTTCTTCGAACAAAGAAATTATTATTGATAGAACTCTTACAAATCTACCCAATGAATAAATAGTTTCTATTCCGAATGCATCATTTACCTTAGAGTCTAATGCAAGAACACCGGCAAGCGATTTTCCGTAGAATAATGGAACACCGACAAAACTTTTTATACCCTGCTTGGAATTATAATAGCGAATAACATCCTTTTCCGCAGTAGATGATATATCAGTTAGTAGTTCCGGTTCTTCTTTTTTAACAATCTTACTTAATATGTCGTCTTCAATATCAAATTTTTGTTCCGTAATAAACTCGCCGGAACTAGAAACGAATTTCTCGAGTGTTAATCTTTCTTTACTTTTATTATACCAGAAGAAAATTGAAGTGTGAGCCATGAACGCTTCTTTTACAACATTTAAAATCTTTTCGAGAACAAAAGCAAACTGTTCATCATGAGATACATTTTCGGGAAGTTCTTCTGTGGCTATTTGTTCAAAATTTTGTTTTAAATCCTGCGGTTTGAAAAAATCTTTATTCTTAGATACATGATCGCTAGGTACATAGTTTTCGCTAGTTATGACTTCAATTTTTTTTGTCGGTGATACGATTTTAAAATCTTCTCCGTCATCAACTTCGAAAACAGATTTTGATTTAACCGGAGGTGCTTGTATCTCAACCTCATCGGATAATGAATCCTCAACAGTACTACTAAAAGATTCTTCTCTTACCGAATCGCGTAAGAAGATTATGAATCCAACATAGAGTACAAGTATTGCGGCGGTTATAATTTTTAGGACGAGATCATCTGCAAGAAACAGAATTGCAATCAATACAGGAATAAGTGAAAATATCAAGATACGCTTTCTATTACGAATACTTATTCCCATAAATTTTTTTTGCAATAATTAGTTGAAAAAGGCGATGTATTATAACAAAAGTTCAGTTAAATGTCATCAATAGAAGAGCTTACGAAGTCTGTTTACAATCTCTTTTTTCCCGGTTCCTTTCACTGCAGAGTGGAGCATTAAATTATCTCCAAACGATACTTCCGGGAAATATTCTACAATTTCACTTTTACGCTTTGCTATTTCACCTTGCTTAAGTTTATCAACTTTATTTAGAATAATAGTAAACGGAATATCGAGTGAGTTTAAGAATTCATTTAATAAAATGTCAAGTTCGGTAGGATGATGACGTGCATCAATAAGATGAAATACAGTAACTATTTGTCTTGAAGCCTGCAGGTATTCACCTATCAGTTTCTGCCATTTTTCTCTTTCCGTTTTGGATACTTTTGCATAACCAAAACCCGGCAGGTCTACAACATAAAATTTTTCATCTACAATGTAGTAGTTTATTGTTTTTGTTTTTCCGGGCGATGAACTTGTTAGTGCAATATTTTTTCTACCGAAGATATTATTAATAAACGAAGATTTACCAACATTTGATCTGCCGGCTAAAACAATTTCAGGTAAGATCAACTTCGGAAGCTGATTTACTTTTGCGACAGATTTTATGAATGAAATATTTTTCATAGATAAAAAAAAGAGCAACCGCTTGGTTACTCTTTTTGCTTTACAATTAATTTATGAACAATCTATTTATCTTCTTTTTCTTCAGCAGAACTTTCATCAGTTTCGGAATCGGTTTTTTCTTCCTCAGTTTCGGATTTTGCTTTTTCCTTCACTTCCTTTTTTGATGCATCCGATTTCTTTTTTGAAGATGTTTTGCGTTTAGTTGTTTTCTTTTCTGCTTTTTCTTCTTTATTCTCTTCTATAACTGCTGCTTCCTCAGCTTCTTCTTTCTTCGGAGCTTTTTTAGATTTCTTAGCTTTTGTCTCTTCGGCAGCTTTTGATTCTTTAGTTTCTTTCTTCTTAGGAGCTGCAATTTCATTATAATCAACAAGTTCAATAATAGCTAATTCGGCAGCATCACCGGCTCTATATCCAAGCTTCACAACTCTTGTATAACCACCGGGTCGATCACCTATTTTTTCTACTATTTCCGAGAATAATTCTTTCAGCACTTCTTTATCTTTAACAAATCTAGCAACATATCGTCTTGCACTTAGATCATTTTTCTTTGCTTTTGTTATCAACGGTTCAACAAATCTTTTGGTTTCTTTAGCCTTAGCAAGAGTTGTCTTTATTTTTTTATGTCTCAAAAGCTGAGTAGCCAATGCATTTAATGTAGCATGTCTATGGCTGGCTGTTCTTCCTAATTTTCTACCTTTAACTCTATGTCTCATTATTAAACCTTACGGGATTTATTAGTTTGTTTCAGTTTTTTCATGAATAAATTTATCGACGTCCATGCCGAATTCAAGACCAAAGTTTTCAACAATTTCAATCAATTCAGCAAGAGATTTTCTTCCGAAGTTTCGGAATTTAAGCATTTCACTTTCGTCTCTGCGTACAAGGTCAGCAAGAATTTTAATGTTGGCAGCTTTCAAACAATTATGCGAACGAACACTTAATTCAAGGTCATCAACATTAGTTAACAGAATTTTCTTAATTCTTTCAGCTTCTGCATCTTTCTCACTTTCCACTTTATCTTCAACTTGTTCAACATCGAAGTTGATGAAAAGACTTACATGGTCACGCAAAATACTTGCAGCACTCGACAATGCATCCTCGGGGGTAATAGAACCGTCGGTTGTAAGTTCTATAGTTAATTTTTCGAAATCATTACTTTCACCGATACGCACATTTTCAACATCGTAGCGAACATTTCTAATTGGAGTAAAAATAGAATCAATAGGAATTAGCCCAATGGTTTGATCCTGAATTTTTTGTTCGTTACTTGGCACATATCCTTTACCGGTAGCAAAGCGTAATTCCATCATTAAATTTGCATCTTTATTTAGTGTTGCAATGTGAAGATCGGGATTAAGAATTTCAATATCGGCGGAAGCATCCTGCAAATCTTTTGCAGTAAGTTCACCCGGTCCTTTTAATGATAGTTCGATCTTATTCGCTTTTTTATTGATAATTTTCATGCGTACTTGTTTTAGATTAAGAACGATCTCTGTAACATCTTCAACAATACCGGGAATTGAGGTAAATTCATGCAAAACACCTTCAATTTTCACAGCATTAATAGCCGCACCGGTTAATGACGATAGAAGAACTCTTCTAAGCGAATTTCCTAAAGTAACTCCATAACCTCTTTCGAGAGGCTGCATAATAAATTTACCATAGCTTTCATTTGATGATTTTTCGTCAAGTACTAATCCGTCGGGCAACTTTATAAAAGGATAGCTCATTTAGCTCCTCTTCTAATTAATTCAAAATTTGTAAATTACTTAGAGTACAACTCAACAACTAACTGTTCGTTAGCATTAAGGGGTATCTCTTCACGGGTAGGAATTTGTACAAAAGTTCCGGATAATCCCGCTTTATCAATTGTTAACCAATTGTACATATTATCTTTAGTTTTACGTAAAGAATTATGAATTATATCTAATTTTTTACTTTTGTCACGAACAGAAATAACGTCACCAGGTGATAATGCGAAAGAAGGAATATCAACCACATGACCGTTGACATCGAAATGTCTGTGTTTAACCATTTGTCTAGCTGCTTTTCTAGAAGGTGCAAATCCCAATCTAAAAACAATATTATCCAATCTTCTTTCAAGTAGTTGAACTAAATTTTCACCGGTAACACCTTTTTGACGATTAGCTTTTTCAAAATAATTTCTGAATTGAGTTTCAAGTAAACCGTAAATTCTTTTAATTTTTTGTTTTTCTCTTAACTGAACTCCGTATTCCGAGAATTTTCCACGACGACTTAAACCGTGTTCTCCGGGAGGGAAATTTTTCTTTTCAATTTCACACTTTTCAGAATGACATTTCGATCCTTTAAGAAATAATTTCTGACGTTCTCTTCTGCATAATTTGCAGCTTGGTCCTGTATATCTGGCCATTAACTTTTTTCTCCTCGTTATACTCTTCTACGTTTAGGTGGTCTACAACCGTTATGCGGTATAGGTGTAATATCTTTAATCGAAAGGATTTGCAAACCGGCAGTATTAAGTGCTCTAATAGCAGCTTCTCTACCGGAACCTGGTCCTTTAACAAAAACATCAATTCTTCTCAATCCAAGATCATATGCTTCTTTTGCAGCCGATTCGGCTGTTACTTGTGCGGCAAACGGTGTATTCTTACGAGAACCTTTAAAGCCGTTTTTGCCGGCAGACGACCACGAAATCGTGTTGCCGTATATATCGGTTAATGTTACGATTACGTTATTGAAAGAAGCTTTAATATGAGCCACGCCAACCGCGTCTACATGAACTTTCTTTTTCGTTTTTCTTTGAACTTTAGCCAAAACTAAATTCCTCCGTTATTAAATTACTTCTTAGTAGGTGCTTTTTTCTTTCCTGCAACAGTTCTGCGTTTACCTTTTCTGGTTCTTGAGTTAGTTCGGGTTCTTTGACCTCTTACAGGAAGTCCTCTTCTATGTCTTAGACCTCGGTAACAACCAATATCCATCAATCTCTTAATATTCTGTTGGACTTCACTGCGCAAAGCACCTTCTACTTTTAGTTCCGCAGTCATTATTGAACGAATTTTTGCAACATCACTTTCATTCAATTCCGAAATCTTTACGTTAGGATCAACCTGAGCTTTTTCTAAAATTTCTAAAGCAGTAGTTTGTCCAATTCCATAAATATAGGTTAACCCTATATAAGCTTTCTTATTTTTTGGTAAGTCAACACCTGCAATACGAGCCAAACTAAGACCTCCTTATTTATTAACCTTGACGTTGTTTGTGTTTTGGATTTTTACAAATAACTCTAACAACGCCTTTTCTTTTAATTATTTTACAATGTTCACAAATTTTTCTAACTGAAGCACGAACTTTCATTTTATCTCCGAAAAAAACTATTTATATCTATAAGTAATTCTACCTTTATTTAAATCATATGGAGACATTTCGACAGCTACTTTGTCACCAACTAAAATTTTAATAAAGTGCATTCTCATTTTGCCCGATATATGGGCTAAAATTTCATGACCGTTGTCAAGTTTCACTTTAAAATTAGCATTTGGCAGCGTATCAGTTACAACTCCGTCTACTTTTATTGGACCTTGTTTAGCCATACCATCTATTTATATTTTTGATAAAATTTCCGCCTTGCCGTCAACTATTGCAACTGAATGTTCAAAATGACAAGATGCTTTACCGTCGCTTGTTATTACCGTCCAGCCATCATCAGCAACATGAACATTGTATTTACCTAAATTAATCATCGGTTCAATTGCAAACGTCATACCATTTTTAATCACGGGACCAGTACCGGGTTTACCATAATTCGGGATTTGCGGTTCTTCATGCAGATACTTTCCCATACCATGACCGCAAAGATCTCTTACAACGGAAAATCCTGCGCTCTCAACATAATGTTGAATTGCGTACCCAATATCACCGATTCTCTTCCCGGCAACAGCTTGCTCGATAGCTAAATAAAGAGATTTTTCGGTAACTTCCATTAATCTCTTTTTTTCCATTTCAAGTTCACCAACGGCAATTGAAATGGCGGCATCACCAAAGTAACCGTTCTTTTCAACCCCAACATCTACCGATAGAATCTCACCATTTTTAAGAACTCTTTCACTTGGAATACCGTGAACAACCTCGTCATCAATTGAAGAACAAATTGACCCGGGAAAATCAAAGGAACCTGATTGTGAATAACCTTTGAAAGCCGGAACAGCGTTATTACTTCTTATATAATCTTCAGCAATCTGATCTAATTCTAATGTCGTTTTTCCTTCTTCAGCGTATCTTTTAACTAACTGTAAAGTTTCTGCAACAATCTTACAACTTTCTCTAATGTAATCGATTTCCTTTTTCGTTTTAATAAGAATCACAACAGAACACCTAACCCCTGCGACCTCTAAGCTTACCAGATTTCATAAACCCGTCGTAGTGTCTCATCAACAAATGCGATTCAATTTGATTTAGTGTATCAAGAGCAACACCAACCATAATAAGCAAACTCGTACCACCGAAAAACTGTGAAAAGCTACCTGAGACACCAAAACGATTTACGAATGCAGGAAGTATTGCAACAATCGCCAAGAATACTGAACCCGGCAATGTAATCTTTGTTAAAATATTATCTATAAATTCAGCAGTTTGTTTACCAGGGCGAATACCCGGAACAAAACCACCTTGTTTTTTCATATTCTCTGCAACATCTTGCGGGTTGAATGCAATAGCTGTATAGAAGTAAGTAAAGAACACAATCATTAATGCGTAAATAAATGAATAAGTGAACGATGTGTAAACAAAATAACCCGCCAAAGACTGCATAAATTCGTTATCCGGGAAAAAAGCCAATACAGTATTCGGTATAAACATAATTGACTGCGCAAAAATAATAGGCATTACTCCGGCTGTATTTACACGAAGCGGAATATACTGGGTTACACCGCCGTAAATTTTTCTACCAACAACTCGTTTTGCATATTGAACGGGAATTCTTCTTGTACCTTGTGTAACTAAAACTATACCGGCAATTACAGCAACCATAAAAATTAAGATCACAATTTCTATAACAATATTTCTAGTACCGGCTGCAATTAATCTGTATTCGTCAATCATCGCAAACGGCAATTGATTTATTATACCGATAAAGATGATAAGAGAAATACCGTTACCAATTCCCTTCTCTGTAATTTGTTCACCCATCCACATCATAAATACTGTACCGGCAACAAGAAAAACTACAGCGGTAAAAGTAAATCCAAAACCGGAAACCTCCGGTGAGATAATCGGAACACCGTTTGCAGTCATACTTGACAAATAAATTGTTACACTCCATGCCTGCAACGTTGAGATAAAAACGGTACCATACCTCGTAAGCTGTGTAATTTTCTTTCTACCTTCTTCCCCTTCCCGCTGAAGTTTTTGGAAATACGGTACAACTGCACCAAGCAACTGAATTATAATAGATGCACTGATATACGGCATAATACCAAGTGCAAAGACAGCAGCATTAGAGAAAGCACCGCCTACAAACAAATCATATAGTCCGAAAAGATTATCGGATGTTTGATTTGCCATAGCTTCAGAAAGAACACGGGCATCAACACCGGGTAAAGTGATATGAGCACCGATTCTTACAATCACTAAAAGAGCTAAGGTATAAAGAATTCTTTGTCTTAGCTCATGAATTTTAAAAATATTACGGAACGTATCTTGTAATTTTCCCATTAAACTTTAGTCTCTTTAATAGTTCCACCAGCAGATTCAATTTTTTCTTTTGCAGATGCGCTAAAAGCGTTTGCTTCAACTTCTAATTTGGCAGTAAGTTCGCCTTGACCTAATATTTTATAAGGACCAACTTTATTAATTACACCGGCTTTATAAAGTGAAACTGCATCTACTTTATTATTTTCAAGTTTGTTATTGTCAGATAATTTTTGCAATGAACTAACGTTAACAACCTGGTATTCAATTCTAAATCTATTCTTAAACCCTCGTTTCGGAACTCGTCTTTGAAGAGGCATCTGACCACCTTCAAACCATGCTCTAAACTTAGCACCGGACCTGGATTTTTGACCATTCATACCACGAGTAGAAGTACCTCCATGACCGGAACCCTCACCGCGTCCGACTCGTTTTCTCTTTTTCTTTGAACCTTCGGCATATTTAAGATTACTTAAGATATCCATTTATTCCTCTTATTCTTCAATTTCTACAACATCAACTAAGTGTGCTACTTTTTTAATCATACCTCTAATTTGAGGAGTATCGTTATGAAGTTTAAAATAATTCGGTCTTCCTAACCCCAAAGCTTCGATAGTTAGTTTTTGATCTTTGGGTCTATCAATTACACTTTTAGTCTGAATAACTTTTATTTTTTTTGTTTTTGCCATTATACTGCCTCAACAATTAAGCGTTGAAAAGTTGATGAATTTCCATACCACGACGACGAGCCATGTTTGCCGCATCTATTAAATTGAGTAAACCATTTAAAGTCGCTTTTACTTGATTATGCGGATTAGAAGAGCCAAGAGATTTTGTGAGAACATCTTGAATACCAGCAGATTCAAGAACTGCTCGAACGCCGCCGCCCGCTATAAGACCTGTACCGGGTGAAGCCGGTTTCAATAAAACCTTGCCTGCACCAAATTTGCCGAGTATTGAATGCGGAATAGTACCCTTTACAACAGGAACTTTATATACATTTTTCTTTGCATCATCAATACCTTTTGAAATTGCATCGGTAACTTCATTAGCTTTTCCTAAGCCGACACCTACATGACCATTACCGTCACCAACAACAACAATCGCATTAAAGCTGAATCTTCTACCACCTTTTACAACTTTAGCAACACGATTAATGTGTACAACTTTTTCTTTAAGATTTTCGATTCCGGATACTTTTTTGTACCTCAATTTCTAGCTCCTTGCTTACAATAAATTTTCGTTTCGTCTAAAATTTCTACTGGCTGCCGGGAGAGGATTCGAACCTCTACAGACGCCTCCAAAGGGCGTAGTCCTACCGTTAGACGACCCGGCAATGAATTAAATTTTCAATCCTCCCTCGCGGGCACCATCGGCAAGTGCTTTTACTCGTCCGTGGTATCGATAAACATTTCTATCAAATAGTGCTGTTTTGATTCCAGCTTCTACTGCTTTTTTTGCGGCTAATGTTCCAACCACTTTACTTTTTTCTGTTTTTGATTTTACATTTTTTATTTCTTCTGCAATTTCTTTTGATAAAGAAGAAACAGAGAATATAGTTTTACCGGCATTATCGTCAATAAATTGCACATAAATTTGGTTCAGACTTCTGAATACATTCATTCTTGGTCTTTCGGCAGTTCCCCAAATTTTCTGCCTAACTCTAATTTTCTTTTTTGCTTTTTGTAATTCTGTTTTTCTTAACATGGTTTAACTAATCTCCCATTAACCAGCAGTCTTACCGGCTTTTCTGATAATTGTTTCGTCAGAGTATTTTATACCTTTTCCTTTATAGGGTTCCGGTTTTCTAAAGGATCTGATTTTTGCAGCAACTAAACCGACTAATTCTTTATCAAAACCACTAATTTTGATTTGAGTTGGTGTTGGTACTTCAAGTGTTATAGTGTCAGGCGGAACAAAATATATAGGGTGAGAATAACCTATATTGATAAATAAATTCTTTCCTTTTAATTCTGCTCTATAACCTACACCTACTATATCAAGTGTTTTGGAATATCCTTCAGAAACTCCCGTAACAATATTCTGAATTAGTGCTCTTGTAAGTCCATGCAAGGATTTACTTTCCTTAGAATCATCAGGTCTCAATACGGAAAGCTCTTGATCTTGGATATCGATTTTCATTTTAGGATGAACATCTAATTGCATCTCTCCAAGTTTACCTTTTATTTTAAGGCTTCCGTTTGATTTGCTAACCTGAACGTCTTTAATATTAATTGGTTGTTTACCTACTCTAGACAATTTAATTTCCTCTTTGCAAATTTTACCAAATGTGAGCTAGAACTTCACCGCCAATAGCATCTCGTCTAGCTTGCTTATCGGAGACAATTCCTTTTGAAGTTGAAATTACAGCAATACCAAGTCCATTCAAAACTCTCGGGACATCGTCTTTTCCGCAATATCTTCTTAAACCAGGTTTGCTAACCTTTTCTAAACCCGTAATTGATGAAGCACCGTTAATATATTGAAGATGAATTCTCAGAACATTTTGTTTATTATCATCAATTACATTATAATCTCTAATAAATTTGTTTTCCTTCATCAACTCAGCTATACGAATTTTAGTGTTAGAAGCAGGAATATCAACAAAACGTTTTTTTGCTTTAACAGCATTTCGAATTCTAGTCAAAAAATCTGATATAGGATCAGTCACCGACATTTAAGATTCTCCTTCTGTGTTACCAACTTGATTTTTTTACGCCGGGTATTTCACCTTTTGCTGCCATTTCACGAAGCACCAATCTTGAAATACCAAACTTTCTATAATACCCGCGAGATCTTCCGGTAAGTTGACATCTGTTTCTCATACGAATAGCAGATGAATTCTTAGGAAGCAGTTGTAATGCTTCATAATCTCCGGCTTCTTTTAGTTCTTTACGAAGTTTTGCATACTTCTCAACTAATTTTTTTCTTTTTTCTTCTCGCGCAATTAAACTTTTTCTTGCCATTTTAACCCTAATTTATAATTAGTTTGCTTCTTTTTTTCTAAACGGAACACCAAATGCCGATAGTAATTCAAATGCTTCGGCATCGGATTGAGCACTTGTAACAAAAGTAACATCCATACCAAGTACTTTATTTATCTTATCAACATTAATTTCCGGAAATATAATTTGCTCTTGAATACCAAGTGTATAATTTCCGCGTCCGTCAAATGATTTATCCGAAATTCCTCTGAAGTCTCTTACACGAGGTAAAGCAACATTTACAAGTCTATCAAGAAACTCATACATACGAACTTTACGCAGCGTAACTTTAGCCCCAATTTTCATGCCTTCTCTGAGTTTAAAATTAGATATAGATTTTTTAGCTGCTCTGACAGATGCTTTTTGACCTGTTATTAACTCAAGTTCTTTAACAGCTTCGTCAAGAAGTTTTGAATCCTGCACGGCAGCGCCAACACCCATATTAACAACTATTTTTTCAAGTTTAGGCACTTGCATAATGTTTTTGTACTTAAACTTTTCCTTAAGCTTAGGTATAATTTCGTCTTTATAAACAGAAGCTAATCTAGCATCAATTTTTTCGTAAGATTCAACTGCAGCTTCGGATGTTTTAGCTTCAGTTTTCTTTACCTTTTTTTCTGTTTCTTTTTTTGTTTGCTTCGCCATTTTAATCTAAAACTCCTAGTATAATTATTACAGCATTTCGCCGCTTACTTTACTGTATCTAACCGATTTTTTCTTTCCGGTTTTATCATCGATAATTATTTTTTTACCAACACGAGTTGCTTCACCGGATTTGGGATCAACAAGCAATACGTTTGATACATTAATGGGTGCTTCTTTCTCTACAATACCGCCTTGAGGATTTGATTGTGTAGGCTTAGAATGTCTTTTACGAATATTAACACCTTCAATAATTACGCGATTTTCCTGTGGATATACTTTAAGTACTTTTCCCGTTTTGCCTTTATAGTTACCGGAAATAACCAACACAGTATCATTTTTATGAATTTTCATATTAATCCTATTACTTATAAAACTTCTGGAGCAAGTGAAATAATTTTCATGAATTTTTTATCTCTAAGTTCGCGAGCAACCGGACCAAAGATACGAGTTCCGCGCGGTTCGTTTTGTGCATTTAATAAAACAGCAGCGTTTTCATCGAAACGAATGTAAGAACCATCATCCCGTTTTACTTCTTTTTTTGTTCGAACTATTACAGCCCTAGAAACCTCGCCTTTTTTTACACCACCACCCGGCATTGCAGCTTTAACTGAAACAACAATTAAATCACCAACGCTGGCATATCTTCTGTTACTTCCGCCAAGAACACGGATGCACCGGACTTTCTTTGCACCGGAATTATCTGCAACTACTAAATTTGTTTCTTCTTGAATCATTTCTAATATACTCCTTAAAAGAAGCTGTTACTTAGCTTTTTCCACAATTTCAACCAAACGCCACTTTTTATTTTTGCTGTATGGTCTGCATTCTTGAATTTTAACTGTATCCCCAATTCCACATTGATTATTTTCGTCATGAATCATAATCTTTGTAGTTTTCTTGAAATACTTTCTATAGATAGGATGTGCCATTCTTCTTTCGATAGCAACTACTGCACTTTTTTCCATCTTGTTCGAAACTACTTGACCAATTTTCGATCTTCTTGTTCCTCTAACTTGTTCCATTAATTCGTAGAGCTCCTATTTATTTTCTTTTGCTAATTTTTGTTCTTGCAATTCTCTTTCCCGAAGAACAGTTTTCATTTTGGCAATATCATGGCGAACTTCTTTTAATTTGCCTGTATTAGTCAATTGTTTCAATTCATGTTGAAAACGCATATCAACAAGATTTTTCTCTTCTTCAACAATTCTTTTAAGAATTTCATCTGTTGACATTTCACGTATTTCATAAATCTTCATTTCTCAGCCTTAAAATTTTTAATGTTCGTAATCAGGTCTAATAACCGATTTTGTTTTAATAGGCAATTTATGAGAAGCTAATTTTAATGCTTCCATTGCAATCTCTTTAGAAACACCGGAAACTTCAAACATAACTCTTCCGGGTTTTACAACAGCAACCCAAAATTCAGGAGCGCCTTTACCTTTACCCATTCTTGTTTCAAGAGGTTTTTTAGTTACAGGTTTATCAGGGAATATTCTGATCCAAACTTTACCATCTCTTTTCATTTTTCGAGTAAGAGCAACACGACAGGCTTCAATCTGACGGCTAGTAATCCAACCGGCTTCCATTGCTTTCAGTCCGAAATCACCAAAACTAACTTGGCTGCCACGGTAAGCTTTTCCGCGTCTTCTTCCTCTATGTGCTTTTCTATATTTTACTCTTTTTGGCATTAACATGAGCAAAAACTCCTATTGGCTTTATTCAGATAAACGTTTTCCTAAAATCTCACCACGGCATATCCAAACCTTAATACCGATTGCACCGTAGATTGTAAATGATGTTGATGTTGCATAATCTATATCTGCTCTTAAAGTATGTAAAGGAATTCTACCTTCTTTATATTGTTCTGTACGAGCCATTTCGGCACCACCCAAACGCCCGGAACACATCACTTTAATACCTTCGGCACCCATTCTCATTGCAGAAGTAATAGCAGATTTCATCGCACGTCTAAAAGAAATTCTGCCTTGTAATTGTTGAGCAATATTATCAGCAACAAGTTGTGCATCTAACTCAGGTCTTTTTATTTCGGTTATCTGAACTTTAACTTCCTTATCAGTCACTTTTTTCAATTCTTCTTCAAGTTGAGCAATTTCTTTACCGCTTTTACCAATAACAACACCAGGTCTTGAAGTATGAATAGTTAGTATAACATTCTTGGATGTACGGTCAATAATGATTCTTGAAATACCAGCTTTTTTTAACCTGTTCTTTACATAATTTCTTAACTTGCGATCTTCTTCAAGTTTTCCGGCGTAACTTCCGTTTTCATACCAGTTTGATTCCCATCCGCGAATAACACCGACTCTAAAACTTATTGGATTTACTTTCTGACCCAAAAATTCCTCCTGTGTTTTTAATCCGTCAACTAACGGATACCTACAACCACGGTTAAGTGATTTGATCTTTTTCTAATTCTATAAGCTCTGCCCATTGGTGCCGGCAGCATTCGTTTCAAAGTTGGGCCTTGATTAACATAAGCCTCTTTAACGACAAGTTTTGCAATATCAACTTTTTCATCTTCATTTTTGTTATAAAGATTTGCAACAGCACTTCTTAATACCTTTTCAGCATCTTTCGAAGCATGCTTTGGATTAAAATGTAAAATCTCAATAGCTTGTTCAACAGATTTACCTCTAATAAGATCAATAACTAATCTCATTTTTCGAGGAGATGAACTTATATACCGATGCGTTGCTTTAGCTTCCATTAAATATCCTCAATAACTTTACTTTTTTGATGCCTTTTCAGCTTTTGTTCCCGGATGTCCTCTAAATATTCTGGTTGGTGCAAACTCACCAAGTTTATGACCGACCATATTTTCCGAAATATAAACCGGAATCATTTTATTACCATTGTGCACAGCAATTGTATGTCCTACAAATTCAGGCGAAATGGTAGTTGATCTTGACCATGTTTTAATAATCTTTTTTTGGTTCTTTTCGTTTAATTCTTGAACCTTCTTTAGAAGTTTTACACTTATAAATGGTCCTTTTTTAACTGATCTTGGCATATCTTAAACTCTAGCTTTTTCTTCTTTTAACAATATATTTATTAGATGGACTTTTTCTACTTCTTGTTTTCAATCCTTTTGCTTTTTGACCCCATGGAGATACCGGATGACCACCGCCGGAAGTTCTGCCTTCTCCACCGCCCATTGGGTGATCTACCGGGTTCATTACAACACCGCGGACTTTTGGTCTTTTACCCAACCAGCGTGATCTACCTGCTTTTCCTAAACTAATATTTTCATGTACCGAATTTCCCACAGAACCAATAGTAGCCATACATTCAATACTTACCATTCTAATTTCACCTGAGGGCAATTTCAATCTAGCATATTTACCTTCTTTCGCATTTAGCGAAATTTCAGTACCAGCCGACCGCCCAATTTGAGCACCTTTACCAGGTTTAAGTTCTATGTTATGAATTATTGTTCCATCAGGAATATCTTTTAATTTAAGTGCGTTACCAATTTTGATATCCGATTTAGAACCAGCAACAACAGTATCACCTACATTCAAACCATTAGGGGCAATTATGTATCTTTTTTCACCATCGGCATAATGCAGTAAAGCAATTCTAGCAGATCTATTCGGATCATATTCGATTGCAAAAACTTTTGCCGGTATATCGTATTTGTCTCTTTTGAAGTCGATTAAACGATATCTTCTTTTGTGTCCGCCGCCAATATGACGCGAAGTAATTCTACCTTTGTTATTTCTTCCACCTGATTTTTTTAACGGAGCAGTCAAAGCTTTCTCTGGCTTATCTTTTGAAACGTTTTCAAAAGATGAGAAAGACATAAATCTTGTTCCTGGTGTATTTGGTTTTAATTTTCTAATAGCCATTTAAAAAACTCCAATTCCTTAAGCTTCGCCAAATAAATCTATTGATTGACCTTCTTTCAACTTAACAATTGCTTTTTTATATCTAGGGGTTTTACCGGTAAATCTGCCTTTACGAGTAAATTGCGTCCTGGTTTTCCCTTTATATTTTATAGTGTTGACATCTACAACATCAACATCAAATTTTTCTTTAATTGCCTTAATTATTTCAATTTTATTAGCGTTGTAATCAACTACAAAACCGTATTTATCGGTTTCCCTTTCTGAAATTTCAGTCATTTTTTCGGTTATCAACGGTCTTATTAAAACGTTTCGCATTTCTAGGCCAACTAATTTAGTTTAATGAATTTTGAATTTCTTCTACAGCACTTTTCTGAAGCAACAATAACTGATTATTAACAATATCATAAGTCGATGCGTTTGAAGCTTCCAGGATATTTAATTTCGGTAAATTTCTACCTGATAAATAAACTTTTTGACGATTGCCGGCAGTTAATAGCAAAGTTTTCTTTCCATTAATTTTCAACGCAGATAAAATATTTAACAATTCTTTTGTTTTTGGTGAATCAAAATCAAAATCTTCGACTACAATAATTTGGTCTGCTTTTGCTTTGTATGATAGAGCTGATTTTCTAGCAAGTTGTAAAACTTTTTTATTCAACTTTTGTCTGTAATTACGTGGTCTTGGTCCAAAAATAGTACCTCCGCCAACCCAAATAGGGGATCTGGTAGTTCCGGCTCTAGCACCGCCTCTGCCTTTTTGTTTCCAAGGTTTTCTTCCACCGCCTCTAACTTCGGCTCTTTCTTTTGCCTTGTGTGTACCTTGTCTTTGGTTCGCTAAAAAAGCTTTAACAGTTAAATAAATAACATGATCATTAGGTTCTATGCCGAAAATATCATCGGATAATTCAACTTTACTACTTGATTTCGAACCGTCTATTTTATAAACATCAACTTTCATTTCAGTACCACTACTTATTAATTTCTAAGAATGAATTAATTGAGCCGGGAACAGCACCTTTTACCATAATTATATTCTTTTCCGGTATAATCTTTACAACTTTTAATTTACCGCTGGTAACACGTTCATAACCGGTTCTTCCAGCCATTTTTGTACCTTTAAAAACTTTTGAAGGATCGGAACTTGAACCAATGGAACCAGGAGCTCTTAATCTATCGCTTTGACCGTGAGTTGTACCACCAACACCTCCAAAACCATGACGACGCATAACACCCTGGAATCCTTTACCTTTACTCATACCGGTAACCTTAACACTATCTCCCTCTTGAAAAATCTCAACACTAATAGAATCACCAATTTTATAATCGTCACCATTAAAATTCTTAAATTCTCTCAATAGACCTGGTGGTTTTAAACCACTTTTCGAGAAAACAGTCAGTTGAGCTTTAGCAGTTCTCTTTTCCTTTCTTTCACCAAAACCAAGCTGAACAGCCGCATAACCATCCTTTTCCTTAGTTCTGATAGCATAAACAGGACAAGGACCGGCTTCAATAACTGTTACCGGAACAGATTTCCCATCCGGTAAAAATACCGAAGTCATTCCAAGTTTTTTTCCTAACAATCCGGGCATTTTAAAAATCCTTATAACTTAATCTCAATATCTACACCCGCCGGTATATCAAGTTTACTAAGAGAATCGACGGTTTTGTTATTCGAGTTATGAATATCAATAATTCTTTTGTGTGCTCTAATCTCAAACTGTTCACGCGACTTTTTATCTACGTGAGGAGATCTCAAAACAGTAAATACTGTTCTACGGGTTGGTAATGGAATCGGACCAGAAACAACTGCACCCGTACTTTTAACAGTCTTAATAATCTTTTCAGTAGATTTATCTATCAATATATGATCGTAAGATTTTAGCTTTATTCTGATCTTTTGACCTGGCACTTTGAATCTCTCCTTATTATTCACACAGAGAGAAGGTTTTAACACCTTCTCTCAATAGAAAATATCTTTATTAACTTATTATTCAAATATCTTCGTTACTAAACCGGCGCCAACTGTTCTACCGCCTTCACGGATAGCGAAACGAAGACCTTCTTCCATAGCAATTTCTGAAATAAGTGTAACTTTAAGTTTTACTTTATCACCAGGCATAACCATTTCAGTACCTTCTGGTAATTCCGCAACACCTGTTACGTCTGTTGTTCTAAAATAAAACTGTGGTCTGTAACCTTGGAAAAACGGAGTGTGACGACCACCTTCTTCTTTTGATAAAATATAAACTTCACCTTCAAATACTTTGTGAGGAGTTATTGAGCCAGTTTTAGCTAAAACCATTCCTCTTTCAATTTCTTTTTTATCAACACCGCGTAATAAGATACCGGCGTTGTCACCAGCCATAGCAGAATCGAGTTCTTTTCTAAACATTTCGACACCTGTTACAACTGTCTTTTTGTGCATACCTAAACCAATTAATTCAACTTCTTCTTGAATTTTAACTTGACCTCTTTCAACTCTACCGGTAGCAACAGTACCACGACCGGTAATAGAGAAAACGTCTTCGACAGGCATCAAGAACGGTTTATCAATTTCTCTTTCCGGAATTGGGACATAACTATCAACGGAATCCATAAGCTCCCAAATACAATTCAATCTTTCATCACTATCCGGAACAGAATCATCACTGGCAGCTTCCAAAGCATGAAGTGCACTTCCTTTAATTATCGGTATTTCATCACCGGGGAATTCATATTCGTTTAATAAATCTCGTAATTCAACTTCAACTAATTCTATCAATTCCGCATCATCAACCATATCAACTTTATTCATAAACACAACAATTTTTGGAACACCCACTTGACGAGCAAGTAGAATGTGCTCTCTTGTCTGAGGCATAGGACCATCTGTAGCGGCGACAACAAGAATAGCGCCGTCCATCTGAGCAGCACCGGTAATCATATTTTTAACGTAGTCAGCGTGTCCCGGACAGTCAACGTGAGCGTAATGTCTATTTGCAGTAGAATACTCAACGTGAGCAGTAGCAATGGTTATACCACGTTCTTTTTCTTCAGGTGCGTTGTCAATACTATCAAATGTTCTTTTTTCGGATAATCCTCTCTTAGACAAAGCCATTGTGATAGCAGCGGTAAGTGTTGTTTTACCGTGGTCAACGTGACCAATAGTACCTATGTTAACGTGAGGTTTACTCCTATCAAATTTTTCTTTTGCCATCGAATTCTCCTTCTTATTTTGCTATTTATTATTGATTTCCAATTTTAATTATACTGATGCTGCTGATTTTTTTGACCCGGTTTTTTCCGAAATCTCATCTGAAATTGATTTAGGAACTTCAGAATAATGAGAAAATTCCATTGAATATATTGCTCGACCTTGAGTCATTGACCTTAAGGTTGTTGCATACCCAAACATTTCTGCCAAAGGAACCAACCCGCGAATAACTTGTGCATCTTTTCTAGAAGTAAACCCTTCGATTTTTCCTCTTCTGCTGTTCAAATCCCCCATTACATCACCTAAATATTCTTCGGGAGTAATAACTTCAACTTTCATCATCGGCTCTAACAAAATAGGATTTGCTTTTCTCGCAGCATCTTTAAATGCCATTGATCCGGCAACTTTAAATGACATTTCATCAGAATCAACATCATGGTACGAACCATCAAACAATTTAACTTTAACATCAACAACCGGATAACCTGCAATCACACCATTTCTCATAGCTTCCTGAATACCATTTGAAACTGCAGGTATATATTCTCTTGGAACAACTCCACCTACAATAGCATTCTCAAATTCATAACCTTTTCCCGGTTCGTTAGGCGAAACTTCAACCCACACATGTCCAAATTTACCGCGACCACCACTCTGCTTAACAAATTTACCTTCTTGTTGAACAGACTTTGAGATTGTTTCTCTATAAGCGACCTGCGGTTTACCTACATTTGCTTCAACTTTAAATTCTCTTTTCATACGGTCAACCAGAATTTCGAGATGAAGCTCACCCATACCACTTATTAAAGTCTGTCCGGTTTCGCTATCAACTTTTACTTTGAAAGTTGGATCCTCATCAGATAATTTTGCTAATGCATCAGATAATTTATCTTGATCAGCTTTTGTTTTAGGTTCGATGGCGATTTCAATAACCGGTAATGGGAAGTCCATTTTTTCTAAAACAATTGAATCTTTTTCATCGCATAGCGTATCGCCGGTTTTAGTAAATTTAAGTCCAACAATCGCAGCTATATCACCGGCTCTTATATAATCTCTATCAGTTCTTGAGTTAGCATGCATTTCTAAAATACGCCCAACCCTTTCTTTTCTATCAGCAATAGAATTATAAATATATGAGCCTGCATCTAATTTACCACTATAAACTCTAATGAAAGTAACCTTCCCAACAAAAGGATCGGTCATTATTTTAAATGCCAAAGCAGAAAATTTGGCATTTTCATCTGGTTTAACTAAAACCTTATCATCCTTATCCACATGATGAGCATAAATTTCACCTACATCAATTGGTGATGGAAGAAATTCAACAACTGCATCAAGGAGTTTTTGGACACCTTTATTTTTAAATGAAGAACCGCAAAGTACAGGTACAATTTTATTTTGAATTGTAGCTTCACGCAAAACTTTTTTAACTTCTGCAGAAGATAATTCTTCGCCATCTAAATATTTCACTAAGAGAGTATCATCAATCTCTGAAACAGCTTCCAACATCTGGGTTCTATATTTACTAGCGAGCGGCAAGAGATCATTAGGAATTACCACATCTTCAAAGGTCAGACCGAAATTTTCTCCCTGATACATTCGTGCGGTCATTGTCATTAAATCAATAACGCCAGTAAACAAATCACCCTCTCCGATCGGCAAAGTAATGGGTACTGCATTAGCTCCAAGTCTTTCTTTCATCATTTCAATAGCGTTGTAATAGTCGGCACCAACCCGGTCCATTTTATTAACAAATGCTATTCTTGGAACATTATATTTATCAGCTTGTCTCCAAACAGTTTCAGACTGTGGTTCAACACCCCCAACAGCACAAAAAAGAGCAACAGCTCCGTCCAGCACTCTTAATGATCTTTCAACTTCCACTGTAAAATCAACGTGACCGGGAGTATCAATAATATTAATTTGATGATCTGCCCAATGGCAGGAAGTTGCAGCAGAAGTAATAGTAATACCTCGTTCTTTTTCTTGCTCCATCCAATCCATTGTTGCTGCGCCGTCATGTACTTCACCCATCCGATGTAATCTACCTGTATAAAACAAAATTCTTTCGGTAGTAGTAGTTTTACCGGCATCGATATGAGCCATAATACCTATATTTCTTAATTTCGTTATGTCAACTCTTTTTTCTGACATTATAATTTCTTAGAACCTTTCTATTGTTACCACTTAAAATGAGCGAAAGCTTTATTTGCTTCAGCCATTCTATGTGTATCTTCTTTTTTCTTAACTGAGGAACCTTCACCTTGTGAAGCAGCAATTAATTCAGCGGCTAATTTCAAAGCCATTGATTTATCTTTTCTGTCTCTTGAATAGTTCTTTATCCATCTCATAGCTAGAGAAGTTCTTCTTTGAGGTCGAACTTCCATCGGCACTTGATAAGTAGCACCGCCAACTCTCCTGCTTCGAACCTCAACCATAGGCGAAACATTTTGAATCGCTTTTTGGAAGACTTCCAATGCCGGTTTTTTGGTTCTTTGTTCGATTATTTCAAAACTATCATAAACCATATTCCGCGTAACCGATTTTTTCCCATCAAGCATCATATAGTTAATAAACTTCGAAACCAAAACATCATTATATTTTGGATCGGGTTTTACAAATCGTTTTTCAGCTCTTCTTTTTCTCATATCTTAAGTTATTTTGCTTTTGGTTTTTTAGTACCGTATTTAGAACGACCTTGTTTTCTATCTTCAACACCGCTTGTATCAAGAGTACCGCGAAGAATATGGTAACGAACACCAGGTAAATCTTTTACTCTTCCACCTCTAATTAAAACAATGGAGTGTTCTTGCAGGTTATGTCCTTCACCTGGTATGTAAGCAGTAACCTCAATTTGATTTGTCAATCTTACTCTGGCAACTTTACGCAAAGCTGAATTAGGTTTTTTGGGAGTTGTAGTATAAACCCTGGTACAAACACCTCTTTTCTGAGGGCAATTTTGCAAAGCAGGAGCTTTACTTTTTACCTTGACCTCTTTTCTCCCTTTTCTAATCAACTGACTAATTGTCGGCACTTATTTTCCTCCAAAATTTTAGGTCGTTTCATATAAAAAAACAGACTCAAAATTTACCATTATTTTAATATATTGTCAATATTCTCTACTTAAATATAATTTGAAATACCAAAGTAATTACTTGGATTCTTCAATTTTTTCTTTAGTTTCTTCAACCACTTCAATTTCGGGTTCATCACCCACTACAATTAACTTCTTGTATTTCTTGAGTCCAGTACCTGCAGGTATTAAGTGACCCATTACAACATTTTCTTTTAAACCAATAAGTGTATCTTCTTTGGCTGTGATAGCAGCATTGGTTAATACCTTTGTTGTTTCTTGGAATGATGCAGCTGAAATCCAGCTTTCAGTTGAGAGTGCTGCTTGAGTTATTCCTAATAGAATATTATCAAATGTTGCAGGATCAGCATCACGTACTTCCAAAGGAGTTTTATCTTTCTTCTTCAAATCTGCATTTATCTCACGAACTTTCGCTTTGGTAATTAATTGACCGGTTTTTAACTTAGAATCACCTGGTTCACTCACAAAAACTAAGTGTTCAATTGTTTCATTTTCTTCGTTAAATTTAACTCTGTCAACTAAATCTTCATCGATAAATTTAGTGTCACCCGAAGAGATAACACGAAGTTTTTGCAGCATTTGTTTGACTATAACTTCAATGTGTTTATCGTTTATCTTAACACCTTGCAATCTATACACATCTTGAATTTCGTTTACAAGATATTCCTGAACCGCATTTGTACCTTTAATTTTAAGAATATCGTGAGGATCAATTGGTCCGTCAGTAATTTTTTCACCTGCCGGAATTTCATCCCCTTCTTGTACAAGAATATGTTTACCGTAAGGCACGTTATAAACTTTTTGAACAGAACCGTCCAAAGAGTCGACAATTATTTCACGTGAACCTTTTTTCTTAGCACCAAACTTAACAATACCTTCGATTTCTGAAACAACTGCAGGATCGTGAGGACTTCGAGCTTCAAACAATTCGGTTACTCTTGGAAGACCGCCTGTAATATCTCGTGTTTTTGAAGCGGATTTCGAAATTTTTGCCAGAATTGTACCCGCTTGTACTTTTTCACCTTCATCAACAGATAAGTATGCTTTTGTAGGAAGATTGAATACTTTTTGTTCACCATCGTCGGTTGTAATAACAATACTTGGAGTTAACGTTTTATCTTTTGATTCGGTAACAACTTTCTGCACGTGACCGGTTTGTTCATCAGCAACTTGCTGGATCGTTACGTTATCAATCAAATCAACAAATGAAATGACGCCGGCAGAGTCGGTGAGAATTAAAGAATTGTAAGGATCATGGTTATAAAGAGCATGACCTTTCTTAACTTTTTGCCCATCTTCAACCATAAGTTCGGCTCCATAAGGAATATCGAACTTTTTAATTTGCCTCATATCATCATCTAAAATTCCAATTGAACCACGGCGACCGATAACAACTTTAACTTTTCCGAAGAAATCGGTTTTTTCTACGTAATTAATTCGGTCAAACTTGACTTCACCGGCAATGTTAGTTTCAACTTGCGATTGGGATGCAATACGTGAAGAGGTACCACCCAAGTGGAAAGTTCTAAGAGTTAACTGTGTTCCCGGTTCACCGATTGATTGAGCAGCAATTATACCTACCGCTTCACCAATTTCTACTAAGTGACCGGTTGTAAGGTTACGACCATAACACTTAGCACAAACACCTCTCTTAGATTCGCATGTAAGTACAGTTCTAATGTAAACCGAATCTATATTTGAATCATCGATTCTTTCAGCAATCTCTTCGGTTATCATTTCTCCCGCTTCAATTATCAAATCATCTGTGCGCGGATCATAAATATCTTCTTGTGCGACACGACCGGTGATTCTTTCTGCAAGCGGTTCTCTTTCCAATTCAATATCTTTTAATGCGGATATGTAAACACCTCTAATAGTTCCGCAATCAACTTCGGAAACAATTACATCTTGAGCAACGTCGCATAATCTTCTTGTTAAGTAACCCGCGTCCGCTGTTTTCAACGCTGTATCGGCAAGGCCTTTACGAGCACCGTGAGTTGAGATAAAGTATTCAAGTACCGATAAACCTTCTTTAAAGTTAGCGACAATCGGGTTCTCAATAATTTCACCGGATTGACCAGTTAAGCTTTTTTGAGGTTTCATCATAAGACCTCTCATACCAGCTAACTGTCTAACCTGTTCTTGTGAACCTCTCGCACCGGAGTCAACCATCATATGCACTGAGTTAAATCCGCCTTGATCGGTTTTGATTTTATCCATCAATGATTTTGCTACGTTATTTGTAGTATGTGTCCAAACGTCAATTATCTTATTATATCTTTCAGCATCTGTAATCAAACCTTGCTCGTGTTCGTTTAGAATTTGGCTAACCTTAGCATTAGAATCAGTAATTAATTTTTTCTTTTCTTCTGGTATAATCATATCACTGTAACTGATAGAAATACCTGCTGCAGTTGAATATCTGTAACCGAGTTCTTTTAAATCATCCAAGAATTTAGCAGTCTTTTCGTTCCCGATTTTTATAAACATATTATAAATGAATCCACTAAATATCTTTTTAACAAGAAGCTCATTAAAGAAGCCCATTTCTTCAGGGACAATTTCATTAAATATAACTCTACCAACAGTTGTTTCAATAAATTCATTTTTGATCTTTACTTTAATCTTTGCATGAAGTTCTAAAACTTTTGTATTATAGGCAATCATAACTTCTTCCGGATTACTAAAGATCATGCCTTCTCCTTTAGCACCTGCTTTAGTCTTGGTTAGATAGTAACAACCAAGAACGATATCCTGAGTAGGAACAACAATCGGTGAACCATTTTGAGGTGAAAGTATATTATGACTTGAAAGCATTAAAAGAGATGCTTCCAACTGCGCCTCATAAGATAAAGGCACGTGCACAGCCATTTGGTCACCGTCAAAGTCAGCGTTGAACGCAGTACAAACCATTGGATGCAACTGAATAGCTTTACCGTCGATTAAGATTGGTTGGAAAGCTTGGATACCCAGTCTATGCAATGTTGGTGCACGGTTAAGCAAAACCGGATGACCGTCGATTAATTTTTCAAGTATATCCCAAATTACAGGATCTTTTCTATCAACAGCTTTACGAGAACTTTTTACAGTTTTGTAATGCCCTCTTTCAATCAATTTTCGAATTATAAATGGTTTGAAAAGTTCAACAGCCATGTCTTTCGGCAAACCGCATTGATGCAGTTTCAATTCGGGACCAACAACAATTACAGAACGACCCGAATAATCAACACGTTTACCAAGTAAGTTCTGACGGAAACGACCCTGCTTACCTTTCAGCATATCGCTTAAAGATTTCAATGGTCTGTTACCATCACTTCTTACCGCACTTGTTCTTCTGGAATTATCAAAAAGTGCATCGACAGATTCTTGAAGCATTCTTTTTTCGTTACGTAAGATTACTTCAGGAGCTTTGATATCTATTAATCTTTTTAATCTGTTGTTTCGGATAATTACTCTTCTGTAAAGATCATTAAGATCCGATGTAGCAAAACGGCCACCTTCGAGTGGAACAAGAGGTCTTAGTTCAGGCGGAATGACAGGAACAACACTTTGTACCATCCACTCAGGTTTGTTGGGAACTTTACCTTCTCGCTCTCTGAAAGCTTCCAATACACGAAGTCTTTTTAGAAGATCATTTCTTTTTTGCTGTGAAGTTTCTTCTTTTAGCTGAGCTTTCAATTCCAAAAATGTTTGTTCAACATTTGTAGCTTTTAAAAGAATCTTGACAGCTTCTCCACCAATTTTAGCAATAAATTTTTTCGGATCTTCATTTTCTAATGAATCGTTGTCATGAGGAAGCGAACTAAGAATTTCGAAATACTGATCTTCCGAAATTAAGTCTAAAAAATTAAGTCCGGTTGGACCAGGATTAATAACAACATAAGATTCATAGTAAATTATTTTTTCTAATTCTTTGGTAGTAAGCCCTATAATGTTACCAATTTTTGATGGAAGAGCTTTAAAGAACCAGATGTGAACAACAGGAACAGCAAGAGCAATATGCCCCATTCGTTCTCTACGTACGGCTTTTAAAGTAACTTCAACACCGCATCTATCGCAAACAATTCCTTTATATCTTATACCTTTATATTTTCCGCAAGCACATTCCCAATCTTTCACCGGTCCAAAAATCTTTTCGCAAAACAGACCATCTTTTTCAGGTCTGAACGAGCGATAATTTATAGTTTCCGGTTTAGTAACTTCACCATGTGATCTTGACAAAATATCATCAGGACTAGCTAAACTAATTGTCAATTGGTTAATGTGTTTTATTTTATGTTCTTGAGCTTTAAATCTCATGTGAATCTCCTAAAAAAGTTTAACTAGTTAATTTTGATATCCAGTGCTAATCCTTGCAATTCTTTTATCAATACACTAAAGGCTTCCGGTATATTAGGTTCAGGGAGATTTTCACCTTTAACAATTGCCTCATAAGTTTTTGCTCTACCTGTAACGTCGTCACTTTTTACCGTTAAGATTTCCTGCAGCACATGAGCAGCGCCGTATCCTTCAAGTGCCCAGACTTCCATTTCACCAAATCTCTGACCGCCAAACTGAGCTTTACCGCCAAGAGGCTGTTGAGTAATAAGCGAATATGGCCCAATGGAACGAGCATGAATTTTATCATCTATCATATGTCCTAGTTTCAACATGTATATATAACCGCATGTAACTTTTTGATGGAATCTTTCACCACTTCTTCCATCGTGCAACCAGGTTTTACTTCCTTTATCCAAACCGGCTTTTTCCATCCATTCTTCGACTTCTTGAACGGAAGCGCTGTCGAAAATCGGAGTTTCAAATTTTAATCCGAGTTGCTGACCAACCCAACCAAGTGCCGTTTCATAAAGCTGACCAAGATTCATACGGGAAGGTACACCAAGAGGATTGAGTACTATGTCAACCGGGGTACCATCTTCGTGGAAAGGCATATCTTCGACAGGTACAACTTTTGCCACAACACCTTTGTTACCATGACGACCTGCCATTTTATCACCAACCGTAATCTTACGTTTTTTAGCAACGTATACTTTGGCTAATTGAACAATTCCCGGTGGAAGTTCATCACCTGATTGAATTTTAAGCTTTTCTCTCTTGTATTCTTCTTCCATTTCGGATTTTAAGTAAAAATAATTCTTGAAGAGAGTTTTTATCATTTCATTGGTTTTCTTATTTTCAAACCAATCTTGCGTGTAATCTAATTTTGTAACGTCTTCAATGTTAGAGTAAGTATCATCTTTAATTGATGTGCCGCTTCTTAAAACAATACTGCCGTCAAGATCTCTGATTCCCGTGGTTGATTTTCCTTCGGAAATTTGAGTAAGTTTTTTAACTAACTTGTTGTAATGAGTTTCAACTTTACGACCATATTCATGCTCTAATGCTTCAAGCTGCTTTTTCTCAATTTTCTTTGAGTCAGCATCTTTTCTTTTTCTACTAAACAAGCGAGTTTTGATAACAACGCCTTTCAATCCCGGAGGTGCTTTCAGCGAAGCATCTTTAACATCGCCGGCTTTATCACCAAAAATTGCTTTGAGAAGTTTTTCTTCCGGAGTCGGATCAGTTTCACCTTTTGGGGTAATTTTACCGATTAAGATATCACCTTCTTTAACTTCGGCACCTTCTCTGACAATACCATTTTCATCTAAATCTTTTGTTGCTTCTTCGCTAACGTTAGGAATATCACGGGTTAACTCTTCCTCACCGCGTTTAGTTTCTCTAACTTGCAATTCAAATTCTTCTATATGAATTGAAGTGTAAACATCTTCGGCAACTAATCTTTCGCTTAATACAATAGCATCTTCAAAGTTGTATCCTCGCCAAGGCATAAAAGCAACCGCAACGTTTTTACCGAGAGCTAATTCACCGTTTTCTGTTGCCGGTCCGTCAGCAATCACATCACCTTTTTTAATAACTTGACCAGTATTAACAATCGGCTTTTGATTAAAACAAGTTTCTTGGTTAGTGCCGGCAAACTTAATTAAATTGTACTCAACTCTTCTTTCATCATCAAAATTTGTGAGAGCTTCGTAACTTTTTTCATCAACTTTATATTTAACAATTACTTTCTTCGAGTCAACATATTCAACAACACCATCATCTTCTGCAATAATTAGGTTTCTTGAATCACGTGCGGCTTTCCATTCCATACCTGTGCCAACAATTGGTGCGCTTGGGGTAAGCAGCGGAACAGCTTGACGCTGCATGTTTGACCCCATCAAAGCTCTGTTCGCATCATCATGTTCGAGGAATGGGATTAGCGCTGCCGCTACAGACACTATTTGTGATGGAGTAACATCCATGTAATGTAATTGATCAGGAGTTACAACCGGGTAATCGTCCTGGTATCTTGACTTAACTCTCTCGTTCACAAATCTACCGTTATCATCAAGTGGTGCATTTGCCTGAGCAATTATAAATTCATCTTCCTGATCCGCACTTAAATATTCTATTTCGTTGGTTACTTTGCCGTTTTTTACTTTTCTATATGGAGTTTCCAAAAATCCTAAGTGATTTACTTTAGCATATATCGTTAATGATGAAATAAGACCAATGTTAGGTCCTTCCGGCGTTTCAATCGGGCAAAGTCTTCCGTAGTGTGAATGGTGAACGTCACGAACTTCAAAACCGGCTCTCTCTCTCGTTAAACCACCTGGACCCAAAGCGGAAACTCTTCTTTTATGAGTAAGCTCGGAAAGCGGATTCGTTTGATCCATAAATTGCGAAAGTTGGTTAGTACCAAAGAATGCATTAATTACACTGCTGATTGTTCTTGCATTGACTAAGTCTTGAGGCTGCATATTCTCCTGGTCCCGCATATTCATTCTTTCTTTAATGGTACGCGCCATTCTTGCAAGACCAACATTGTATTGCTGCATCAATTGTTCACCAACAGTTCTAACTCTTCTATTGCCTAAGTGGTCTATATCATCAATTGTAACATTTCCATTTTTAAGTTTGATGATATTTTTCATAATGGCAATAATATCTTCTATAGTAAGTATTTTTATACTTGGATCTATATCAAGACCAAGTTTGTCGTTCATTCTGAAACGACCAACCTCACCTAAATCATATCTTTTTTCATTAAAGAATAATTTGTCAATTAATCCCTGCGCAGTATCAATATCGGGTGCTTCGCCAGATCTTAATTGTCTATAAATAGCGAAAAGAGCTTCTTCTTTAGTTTTTGCGGTATCTTTCTTAAGTGTGTTAAGAACTAAATCCTGGTCATGTGAAGTTTCCAAAGTAATCAAATCAATCTTTGTTAACGAAGAGCCCTTCAATGCTTCAATAATTTCTTCTGTTAATTCCTCATCTTTTTGAGCATATATTTCACCGGTGGTTGTGTCGATTAAATCTTTTGCAACTATTCTACCGGAATGTTCTTCGATATCAAGTTTTTTAACCGAAATTTCCTCTATCAAATTGAAGAGATTTAATATCTCTTCGTCTGTTGTATAATTTAATGCACGCAAAAGAGTAGTAGCCGGGAATTTCTTTCTTCTATCAATATACACATACATTACGTGGTTGATATCGGTAGCAAATTCGACCCATGAGCCTCTAAAAGGAATAATTCTTGCAGAGTAAATCGGAGTTCCGTTTGGGTGAATATTTTGTGCAAAAGCAACACCCGGTGATCTGTGGAGCTGGCTTACAATAACTCTTTCGGAACCATTAATAATAAAGGTACCCCTTTCAGTCATGAATGGAAGGTTACCAAGGTAAACTTCTTGTTCAACCGTATTGACAAATTCTTCTGTTTGATCATCTCTAGTTGAAAGTCTAAGTCTTGCTTTCAACGGTGCAGAAAAAGTTAATCCTCTTTCTTCACATTCTTGAATTGAGAATCTTGGTTTTTCGATAGCATAATCAATAAAATCAAGTCTATAAAATTCTTTGTTATCAAGAATCGGATAATTTGCATAAAAAACCGACTGAAGACCTTTATCCTCGCGTTCTTCAGGAGCAGTTTTTAACTGCAAAAAATCTTCAAAGGATTCTACTTGAATATTTAATAAATCAGGTGCATCAATAACGGAGGAAATGGACGAAAAAGTAATTCTATTAGTCAATTTATTGATTTTTGATTTATCCAATCTAACCTCCAAATGTGATAATTTTTTTATCTTTTGTCATTTAGTAAATGACAGAAAGTGGTAAGACGTACTTCACCATCTTACCACTTCGGTATTTTTTTACAATTTATATGAGACTATTTTTTACTTTAATTCAACTGTAGCGCCGGCTTCTTCAAGTTCTTTTTTAACTTTTTCAGCTTCGTCTTTAGATACGGCTTCTTTAACAGGTTTTGGAGCGCTGTCTACTAGATCTTTTGCTTCTTTTAATCCGAGACCGGTATGAGCTCTAACTATTTTGATAACGTTGATTTTCTTGTCACCAACACCAGCTAATATAACATCAAATTCGGTCTTTTCTTCAACTGCAGGAGCTGCTCCGCCGGCAACCGCACCGCCCATAACAATTGGCGCTGCAGCAGTAACACCAAATTCTTCTTCTAAAGCAGTTTTAAGTTCAGCTGCTTCAACTAAAGTCAATGCTTTAATTTTCTCTACTATTTCTGCTATTTTTTCTGACATTTTATAACTCCTTTGTTTAAATCTTTCTTGAAATTTAAGCTGCTTCTTTCTTACTGATTTGATCGACACAACTTACAATATCTCTCATAACAGCATTAATAGCACCAACAATTCCTGTAGCTGGATTTTGGATGCTTCCGATAATGCTCGCCATGATTTCTTCTTTTGTAGGCATTGATGCAAGAACGTTCAATTGTTCTTCACCATAAAATGCTGAATCAATATAACAGCCTTTGAAACTGAGATTCTTTTTATCATCAAAATATTTTTTGATAATTTTAGCCGGAGCAACAAAATTCTCACCGGCAAAAGCAATCCCAGTCATACCGGTAAGCTTATCCAATAACTTATCGTATCCGCCTTTTTCTTGCAGTGCCCGTTTTAATAGCGTATTCTTAAAAACTTTGTAAGTAGTTCCCTCTTTTCTAAAATCACGACGTAACTGATTTACATCGGCAACTTTAATCCCATGATAATCAACTAAAAAGAGAGCAGAAGCACTATCAACTAAGTTTCTAATTTCAGCTACGGATTCTACTTTTTCTTGCTTTTTCATCTTACTCCCATGAAATTAACATTATATAAATAATGTAGAAGCATTTATTTATATGAGTGCGTAAACTTTTTAATCTTGTTTAACGGCAGAAGCGGTCTCGTCTTTTGAAATCCTTAAACCCGGACCCATAGTACTTGTGAGATATAAACTTCTGACATATTGACCCTTCGCAGAAGAAGGTTTCATTTTCATAATAGTTCGAATAAAGGCTCTCGCGTTTTCTTCTAATTGCTGTTCGGTAAAAGAAAGTTTTCCTAAAGAAGCATGAACGATACCCGCTTTTTCAACTCTAAATTCTATTTTACCGGCTTTTACTTCTTTAACAGCTTGAGCAACATCATTAGTAACGGTTCCGCTTTTTGGATTAGGCATTAACCCTTTTGGACCGAGAACTCTACCGAGTTTACCAAGTTCAGCCATGGTATCAGGAGTTGCAATGATGACATCAATATCAGCCCAACCGCCTTTAATTTTTTCAAGGTAATCTTCAAAACCGGCATGGTCTGCACCTGCAGCTTTAGCATCTTCTGCCTTAGCGCCTTTGGCTATTACAAGAACCCTTACCTCTTTACCAGTACCATTTGGTAATGAAACCGTACCACGAACCATTTGATCGGCATGTCGAGGATCTACACCGAGTCTGATTGCGCAATCAAGTGTTTCATCAAATTTTACTGAGGATGATTCTTTTAGTGATTTGATTGCATCTGTTAGAGAGTATTCTTTATTCTTTTCAAATTTTTCTCTAAATATTTTTACTCTTTTGGAACTTTTCATTTAACTTACCCAAAATTTAGTAACTTAATCTTCTACTGTTATGCCCATGCTGCGAGCAGTACCGGAAACCATACTCATCGCATGGTCAACATCATTTGCATTAAGATCCGGCATTTTCATTTCAGCAATTTCTTTTACTTGTGCTTTTGTTACTTTTGCAACTTTTGTTTTATTTGGTTCGGATGAACCTTTCTCAACTTTTGCAGCTTTTTTTAGCAAAACAGCTGCAGGAGGAGTTTTGGTGATAAATGTAAATGATTTATCAGCAAAAACTGTAATAACTACAGGAATTATTAAACCGGCTTTGTCTTGTGTTTTAGCATTAAACTGTTTACAAAATTCCATAATATTAACGCCTTTTTGACCGAGTGCCGGACCAACTGGTGGAGAAGGATTAGCTTGTCCTGCCGGTATCTGGAGTTTGATGTAACCATCAATTTTCTTTGCCATAAGTCAACCTACTTAATAAATTATTTTTCTAATTCAGCTTGAACAAAATCGATTTCCACGGGAGTCTTTCTTCCGAAGATGGAAACCATAACTTTCATTTTCATTTTTTCTTCATTTACTTCTTCAATTATGCCTGAGAAGTTATTGAAGGGTCCATCGATGATTTTCACAAAATCACCTGTCCTAAATAAGGTTTCGGTTCTTTCGGTATCATCACTTTTTGAAATTCTTCCAACAATTCTTTTTACTTCATCGGGTTGAAGAGGAATTGGAGTATTGCCTGTTCCTAAGAAACCCATAACAGACGGAGTGTTTGAGATAAAATCTTTAACTCTGTTGTCAATATCTGCTTGAATTAAAATATAGCCGGGAAAGAAATTCTTTGTTTTAGTTTTTTTCTTACCGTCTTTTACTTCAAATACTTTTTCGGTTGGAACCAAAACCTCAAATATCCGAGCGCGTAATTCTTCATTATCGCTTAATTCATTCTCGATTAAGGTCTTAACCTTATTCTCATGACCGGAAAAGGTTCGAACAACATACCATTTTGCGATGTTTTGTTCCAAGATTAAAATATTCCCCGCATAATTTGTGATACTGCCATATCAACAACATATGTAAAGGCTGCAATTAACAAACAGACAACAATTACAATAGTTGTAGATTCTTTTAATTCATCTTTTGTCGGCCAAGTAACTTTTTTCATTTCCTTGACGACGTCATTTACAAAATTGATAATTTTTTCTTTCATAATGATTTCACTTTAGCTTCGTTGCACGAGAGGAGGGATTCGAACCCCCAACCTGCGGTTTTGGAGACCGCTGCTCTGCCAATTGAGCCACTCTCGTAATTATTTAGTTTCCTTAAATATTACGTGTTTTCTAACAACCGGATCATATTTCTTAAATTCTACTCTACCAGGGTGATTTCTTTTATTTTTGGTAGTTGTATAACGGTAACCTGTACCGGCAGTACTTTCTAATATTATTCTTTGTCTTATGTTTTTGCTCTTTGCCATAATAACTCCGATAAAAAAATTCTTTCAATATGTAAAAACAAGTTTCACAAAAATTACTTTGAGCTGATGACCGGGATTGAACCGGTGACCTCATCCTTACCAAGGATGTGCTCTACCAACTGAGCTACATCAGCAGGTTAAAATTCTTGAGCGGGAGACGGGACTCGAACCCGCGACCAATCCCGACAAGTCGGGATGACTCTAGCCAACTGAGTTAATTATTATCCCTTAACCCAAACCTAATCATAATTTAATGAACACTTACTTCTTGCTGCTTTTATAACTTGCCGGACTTAATATCTTCAATGAATCGCTCAATGTTTTTTAGAGATTTTAAATACTTTTCTCTTTTTATTGCTTCTGACCTTGAAGCATATTCTTCAGTATGGACTATTCTCCATGGCTGATATCTTTTTGTCCATCTTGCTCTCGGACTATTGTGCACTTCAAGTCTTTCTTTAACATCCTTACATTGACCGATATAAAAAACATTATGTTCTATACTCTCAAGTATGTAAACGTAAACTTTCATTTACAACTTTACAAAATTATTAGCCGCAAATAGATTTAGAGCGGGAGACGGGACTCGAACCCGCGACCAACAGCTTGGAAGGCTGTGACTCTAGCCAACTGAGTTACTCCCGCTTAAAATTATTTCAGTATTAATAAGAACTCTCAAAAATCTATTATTTCAAAACTATAAGTCAAACATTAACAAATTCTTCAATATAAATTGACAGTAGTGGTTGATAATTTTTTATTCGGTTGCATTGCTTTTATGTGCAAAAGTTTACTTCAAAATCATCTTATTTACCCTGTACAAAAAGTCATTCGAACCCGCGACCAATCCCGACAAGTCGGGATGACTCTAGCCAACTGAGTTACTCCCGCTTAAAATTCATTAAAAAAAAGAACACAAAAAATCTCATAACGATAGAATTACTATCGAAATGAGGAAAAACTAAATATTTATTTATCTGGAATGACCGGTGAAGTACGATAACAACGGGATTGTGATCTCCTTCAAACAGTCCGAATATTCAAGCGTGGGGAGGGAGGGAATCGAACCCCCTCAGGCTAAGCCAACGGATTTACAGTCCGCCCCAACTCTCCTACTTTGGCGCCTCCCCATATACTTCTGTCAAAATTTAAAAAACACGAGCAATAAATATAGAGTGATATTTATATAAATGCAAGATTTCTTTTTAATGTATTTTATTGTCCAATTTAGGAATTTTCCAGATGTATACCCGGAAAAACTTAAAGGAAATCATTTAGTCAAATTGTATACCGGTCTGATTCGAAATATCACGCAGTTCAGTAATTACAGGTTCAATAAGGGGAATACCATTTTTTAATCTAAATTTTTCGGCTTCTCTTTCAGGATCACCGGGAATTAATGGACCTTTTGTTCCGGGCTGCGGGTTAGTTGATCTAAAAGTTCTGACATAATCGTCAATTTGAGATTTAAATTCATCTACTTCAATAAAGGCATCAATCTTCATCGCTCCAAAGAAATGACCAATCCCTTTACCGACAGATCGTTTGGGAATTTCCTGCTGCAAAGCAAATGGTGGTGCGAAAGGTCCCCAATTTGCCCCACTTAAAACGCAGCTTAGAACATCAACCATTACAGCCAAACAGTATCCTTTATGCCCTCCTCTTTCTCGATCCGAACCTAATGGTAAAAGTGCTCCGCCATCTACCATTTTATTTGGGTTTTCTGTTTCACTTCCATTTGAATCTATTGCCCAACCTTTTGGTATTTGAACATTATTTCTTCTAGCCATTTCAATTTTACCGTATGCTGCCGTGCAGGTTGCCATATCAATGACAATCGGAGGTTCTTCTTTTCCCGGAAATGCAATTGATATAGGATTTGTACCTAGCATTCTTTCCTTACCCCAAAGAGGGGCGACTAATTTAGTCGAATTTGTCATAGCCCAACCAATTAAATCCTTTTTTAATGCTTCCAACACATAATAACCTGCGATTCCAAAATGATTAGTATTCGAAACACTCACCCAACCGGTACCAAATTCAATTGCTTTTTCCATTGCTATTTTGTTCGCCTTTGGACCAACAATTAATCCTAAACCATTATCTCCATCAATTGTGGCTGTGGTTGCCGATTCTCGAATTACTTTGATATTCGGATTTGGGTTAATTCGTTTGTTTTTTAGCATATCGAAATAAGTATGAAGTCTTGCGACCCCATGTGACTCGATTCCACGCAAATCGGAAGCCGCCAAAACATCAGATGCCAAAATTGCATCCTCTTCATTTACTCCTAAATGAATAAATACTTTTGTAACAAAATTTTTTAAGAATTCAATTGAATAGTTTGTTGTTTTTTGCATTGATTCTTTCCACAATTACGTTTTTCTAATTTTGTTAAGGGGAATGATGATATTTATTTTATAATTCGGCAACTTTTTAAAATTTTAAAAAACGAGTATGCTCAATTTTTCGTGTGGGTTAGTCTTGTTTATTAGCCAAAAATTCTTCGAATGATAGCTTGATATCTTTTGCAATTTGGCGAAGTAAAATTGGAGATATATCTTGCCCCTAATGAAACGGTACAATAGTAAATCTTCCATCATTGTGCCGATATTGTTTGTGCGAACCACGCTGACGTACCTCAACAAATCCTAATTTAATTACAAATTGACACAACTTCACGAGGTTAGAGAATAGGATATTTTTTCACAAGCTATACCAAAACAACATTTTGAAGCCCAACAAATTCACTGTCTAACTCCGGTTCACCGTCGGCAAGCAACATCTCAATTACTTTTTTGAGGTTTTCATTTAATTGATCTAAAGTTTTGGCTTGAGTATGAGCACCTGGGAAACCCGGGACATAGCCAATATATAGTCCGGTATCAGGGCATCTTTCAACAACTGCTGTGTACGTTTTCATAATTAATTTCTCCTCTTTATAATATTTTGGAAAATATAATAAAAAAGAAGAACAAGTACTCTTCACTTCATCCGGGTCAATGATTCCACAACTCTCTATCCAAGCTTCTGTATTGAATTGCTTCGCTAATATGTGCTGGTTGGATGTTTTCTGCTCCCTCCAAATCAGCTATTGTGCGACTTACTTTTAGAATTCTATCGTAAGCTCTAGCAGATAAACCAAGTTTTGTCATTGCCATTTTAAGCAATTCAGAACTTTGCTCATCAAGTTTGCAGTACTTTCTTATTTCACGCGTAGGCATATCTGCATTATTGTGAATAGCCGGAGTTTCTTTGAATCTTTGAATCTGTAAATCCCGTGCATTTACAACTCTTTTTCTTATTTCTGCCGAGCTTTCACCTTTTGCGGTTGAAGACAACTCTTTATACTTAACAGCAGGAACTTCAATATGTATATCTATTCTATCTAAAAGTGGACCAGAAATTTTCGACATATATTTTTGGATCATCCCGGAATTACAAGTACACTCTCTATTTGGATCGGTATAAAATCCACAGGGACAGGGATTCATTGCCGCAGCAAGCAAAAAATTAGCAGGAAATTCGAGCGACATTTTTGAACGACTAATAGTTACTTTATAATCTTCCATCGGTTGACGCATAACTTCCAGAACATTCTTCTTGAATTCGGGTAATTCATCCAAAAATAAAACGCCGTGATGAGCGAAAGAAACTTCTCCGGGACGCGGGAAAGTTCCTCCCCCAATTAATGCGGCGTCCGATATCGTGTGATGTGGACTACGAAAAGGGCGCTCGGTAATTAGTGCTTCATCTTTACTTAATATCCCGGCAACAGAATGAATTTTTGTTGTCTCAATTGCCTCTTCAAATGTTAACGGTGGTAAAATAGAAGGGAATCTTTTTGCCAACATTGTTTTGCCCGAACCCGGAGGACCTATCATTAATATGTTATGCCCGCCGGCGGCGGCAACTTCTAAAGCTCGTTTAACATTTTCTTGTCCTTTTACATCAGAAAAATCTAAATTGTATTCGTTAACTTTTGAGAAAACATCTTCCTTGCTTGTTACAACCGGTTGAAAATCTTTTTCATCATTTAAGAAAGAAATTACATCTAAAAGATTTTCCAGACCGTAAACATTTAATCCGTCCACAATTGATGCTTCTTTAACAGAATCTTTTGGTAAGATGAGATTTTTTAGATTACTATTTTTTGCTTTAACTGCAATTGGCAGTCCTCCTTTAACTTTCCGTAAAGTACCGTCAAGAGAGAGCTCACCTAAAAGAAGTGTGTCGCTTAATTTATCAAATTGGATATGCTCGGCAGCGGCTAAAATTCCAACAGCAATCGGAAGATCAAAAGCACTTCCCTCTTTTTTTATATCTGCAGGAGCTAAATTAATGGTAAGTTTTTTCAACGGGAATTCGATTCCGCTGTTTCTTATAGCGGCGGTAACTCTTTCTTTACTTTCTTTTACAGCCGAATCCGGTAGTCCAACAATTGTTACCCCCGGTAACTGTTTTTCAAGATGAGTTTCAACCTCGACAAGAAAAGCATCAATACCAAATGTGGTACAAGAGAATACTTTAGATAACATATTCTTAAAAATTTAATTGGATGGAGATTAATATAATGATTTTATTGTGAAAAAATTACTTGGCAAGAATCATTTTCATAACTTCAAGCTCATCGCCTGATTTAATTTCACAGAGATATATTCCCGAGGGAAGATTTGATCCGTCGAAATTGAAGTGGTGTTTACCCATTCCAAGAGGACCTTGATGAAGAACCGCTATTTCTTTTCCGACTATATCGTAAACAAGAACTGCAAATTCATCGGCTCTTTGTACATCAACTGAAATGGTAGTAATTGGATTAAATGGATTGGGATAATTTTGTTCAAGAGTAAAGTGCTTTGTTCTGCCTCTTCCAACTTTTGCTGCGTCTGAGTAAATAAATGAGTCATCTTCATTAATCTGTTTAACACGGTAGTAAATAATTTGATTATCAGTGTAGTCATAATCGGTAGTACTATATGATGCTTTTCTTTTCTCGGTTACACGTACTGAGGAAACAAATTCAAACTGCTTTAAATCATACGACTTTTCAACAATAAAACCTTTCGCATGAGCTAAATCGTTTACCTGCCAATTTAATTGATAGCTTTGACCAAAAAGAGAGACTGTTAAGATTGGAGCTTTAGAAAAGATTGGTGCTGATGATCTTACAAGTTTATAATCCCCTGAAATTTTTATTTCTTCACCAAAACTATCATTATCAAAATTGTTTTCATAAATAATAGAAGAACTGTCTGCTGAATACCTATTAAAATTTTTATTTGATAATGCCAATCTTTCGTTATTACCGAAAGACCAAATTTTTAATTTATCAATATATAAGCTGCCTTCACGAGAATTGTTATTGAATTCAATAACAAATTCACTTTGTTTTACAATTGAACGAAGAATCCCTTCATGGAAGAGCAAATTATTTAAATAAAATTTAACCTTCCCCGAATTTGTGTTGAACTTAATTAAGAAATAATTCCAATTTGACCGATCAATAAAAATTTCTTTAAAGAACTCGGCATCGAAAAAATTTGGTGTTGTTAAGTATCCAAAATCCGAAATCGAAATTTTTGTTAATTCATTCTGGTTTTCATCAAAAATATTTATTACTTCTGAGCGATTTCCTTTTGAAAGTGACCAAAATTCAATTAGTGCAATTGGGGATTCATGACCATCGGACGAAAAATCTAATTTCATTTGTGAGCCGGAACTTAATTCGAGACATCTGCCCGCAGCAGCAGATTCTTTATAGATCTTTACATTTTTGATTTGCCCTGATAATCTTTCTTCTTCACTAATATCTTTTTGGGTTGATATGAAATATTGCAGAGTTTCATCCCTGCTCGAAGTTAATTGAAGATTGACTTGAATGATCCTCCCTTCCAAAGATGAAAGATCGCCGGAATCAATTTTGTAAACTTTATCAAGTAAACTCTCAGTATCGGATCTGTAAAAACGCATCTGCTTCTGAAAATTTTGACTTTTTAGATCAACGGATTTTAATGATCCGCTAGAACTTACATGTAAATAGAGTTCAAGTGAAGTTGTTTCTGACGGTAGGGTTAGTTTTAATGAAACGGTGAAATTCTCCCCTCTCAATACAAATTGAGGTGATGAAATACTATTAATATTTATCCGGTCATTGCCGTAAATATTAATAGATAGAAGAAAAGATAAAAACAATATATAAACAACATTTCTCATACTTTCGATTTTATGAACTTCTCAAAAAATTCAATTCTATCTTACTTAAAATTCCTCAAATAGTCTAATCTATCCTGAAGTTCTTCTACCGGTACTAATAATTTGTCTTTGCCATAAATTGCATCTTGCCGATTAGTGTAAACCAGTTCATAATCTTTACTCATAACAATAGCTTCTTCGGGGCAGACTTCTTCGCAAAATCCGCAAAAAATGCATCTTATCATATTAATTTCAAATTTTTCGGGATATCTTTCTTTTTCACGATCAGTTTCAGCTGCTTGTACTTCAATAGCGAGTGCCGGACAAACACGAGAACATAAACCACAAGCAACACATCTTTCTCCTGTTTCCGGTTCTTCAACTAAAACCGGTCTTCCTCTGTATGATGCAGGAGGATCGAATTTTACTTCAGGGTACTGCATAGTTACACGAGGTCGGAACATATTCTTTAACGTAAGAGCCATTCCTTTGGCAATTTCAGGAATATATAATTTCTCTAATATGTTTAAATCATTTTTTCTTCTTTTAACTGCCATCGTAAGATTCCTTTCTCAGCATTAAATATTGAACAACATAATAAGAACTGCAACCCAAACTACGTTAAACAATGATAAAGGAAACATAACTTTCCATCCCAAAGACATAAGTTGATCATATCTAAATCGGGGTATACTCCATCTAACCCAAATAAAGAAAAACAATACGGCTCCCATTTTCACAAAAAAGGACCCTATTTGAATAAGAACCGTAAGAGTCTCACCTAAACCTAATTTATCAATATAAGGAACTTGCCAGCCGCCTAAATAAAGAGTAACAATAAGCGCACTTGCAATAATCATATTTGCATATTCAGCAAGGAAAAAGGAGGCGAATTTCATACTACTATATTCTGTATGGTAACCGCCTACAAGTTCGGGTTCAGCTTCCGGTAAATCAAACGGTAATCTATTTGTTTCGGCAAAAGCAGATATTGCGAAAGTAATGAATCCAATCGGCTGTAAAACAGCATTCCACATCCAACCGTATTGAGATTCCACAATAGTAACCGGGCTAAGAGAACCTGCTACCAAAACAACACCGGCAATAGAAAATCCCATAGAAACTTCATAAGAAATCATTTGAGCAGAAGATCTAATTCCACCTATCAACGAATATTTACTACCTGAAGACCATCCAGCTAAAGTAATACCGTAAACTCCTAAAGATGTTAAAGCGAGGACATAAAGTATTCCGATATTAACATCGGCAACAGCTAAGGGAATATCATATCCGAAAAGAGTAACATTTGGTCCGATTGGAATAACTGCATATGTTGAAAATGCAATAACAAGAGTTATAAATGGGGCTAAGGTGTGAATAGATTTATTGGATGCGGAAGGAATAATATCTTCTTTTAAAAGAAGTTTACCAACATCTGCAAACGGCTGCAGTGCCCCTCTCCATCCAACTCTGTTAGGTCCAATACGATTTTGGGTCCAGGCACTAATTTTTCTTTCAAAATATACAAGATAAGAGACCGTTAATAGCATTACGCTAATAATTATTGCAATTCTTATCATTGTTATAATTGTAATTTCCAGAAGCGTCATATTTATTCCAATGTTATATTAAACCGTTTCTTTAACTTTTATAAAGGATTCTAATTGAGTTCCCTTTTCACCGATAAGATCATAATCCAAACCGGAAAACTCTTTATTCGATTTGACCAAATCATCAAAAACATCTTCCGCTGTTTGATAATTGATCTTACCTCCTAACTTCTGCGAAAGCATGGAAATTAGTTTCCAACTTGGTTGTGCATCAACTCTATGACCACTCGCCCATGAATCATATTGTGTTCCGAATTTATCGAGTCTGCTCATCGACATTCCATCAAGTGAGCGTTCCATATTTTTGGTTACAACAGCCGGTCTTATTCTTTGAAGTCTTCCTTCAAAATTAATAAAAGTTCCATTCTTTTCTGCATAAGCTGCTGCCGGTAAAACAATATCAGCTAATTCCGTTGTTTCGTTTTCATTTACTGCAAGAACGATTAACAATTCTAATTTTTTCAGTGCATTTTTATAATCATCCGAAATGGCGGCTGGATTATCTTCCATAACAAAAAGTGCTTTTATATTTCCTTTTTTAATTTCCGAAAATATTTCCTGAATATTCAATCCGCTATTGCCCGGTTTTATACCGGTAAATTCCGCACCTAATGTATTGGGTGTTTTATCCGGCTTAATTAATATGTCATCTTGATTGGTTTCATCAACATATCTAATAAAATCAATATTGTTTGCCGAAAAACTTTCTTTTGCAAATTTTGCAAGAGAAAAATTATCTTCACAAGTTGCAAAGGCAGACCCTAAAAATGCAACCTGACTTGCTTTGTATTTCTGAATAGCTTGAGCAGTTTTCGATATTCCTTCCTCAACTGAGACTTTTGTGATAACTTCATTCTCACGAATCAATGCACCATCTATTCTATTTTGGGCATTAACAAATTTGAAAGTATTGAGTCGTCCCCAATCACACATCCAGTACTCATTAACTTCAAGATTTTCTATTGGTGTTAAGCGAAGTATTTCATTATTACGAACCCACATTTCAATATTACACCCTCGTGCACAACCGGGACAAATTGTTTTTGTTTCAGACATATCCCAAACACGTGCTTTAAATCTGAAGTCTCTGCTGGTTAATGCACCAACCGGACAAATATCTACCGTGTTTAATGTATAAGGATTATCAAATTCTTCACCCGGGAAAGTTTTTATAGTAACTCTATCTCCCCTATGAACAAACGTAAGCTGATTTGCTTTAGCTATCTCATCCGAAAAACGGATACAGCGTGAGCATGATATGCAGCGGTCACCGTCGAACATAATTCTTGGACCTAATGCTACGCGTTTTTCTTTTCTATTTTTCATTTCATCAAATCGACTTTCACCGTAACCATGATGAAAAGCATATTCTTGTAATTTACATTCGCCTGCTTCGTCGCAAATCGGGCAATCCAAAGGATGATTAATAAGTAAAAATTCCATTACAGCATTTCTTGCTTGCAAAGTTTTTTCGGATTGAGTGTGCACTACCATGCCTTCGGCTGCAAGTGTAGAACATGCAATTACAAGTTTCGGCATTTTTTCTATTTCCACTAAACAAACCCGGCAGTTGCCGGAGACCGATAAACTTGGATGCCAACAATAATGTGGAATTTCAATCCCGTTATCTTTAGCTGCTTCAATTACAGTTTGACCTTGTTTAAAATCAATTTCTCGTCCATTAATTGTAAGCTTTGGCATTTATTTTCCTTTTTATTTTATGCTGCAGAATAAAGTAAAATATTTTTAGAACTAATAATTACTTTATTCATAGTATTTTCTTTCAATAGTTCGTTTGAAATTTCCAGTATATCACCGGTTGTAACACTATCAATTTCTTTTATGCTTTGGCTAAGTGGTTTTACTTTGTTAAAATATATCATCGAATTTGCGAGTCTTATCATCCTATTAGTCGTACTTTCCAAACTCATATAAATACTTCCTTTTAAGTACTCTTTAGCTTTACTCAATTCTTTTTTGCTGATTTTTCTACTACGTAATTTTTTGAATTCATTATCAATTATATCAACTGCTTTATTTATCATCTTATCGCTTGTAGAAAGATATACTCCAAAAGTAGAAATATCAAAAAACGAATTTAAGAAACTATTGACCTGATAAGCAATTCCGTTTTTTTCGCGGATTGATTGAAACAAGCGCGAACTGCTGCCTTCACCTAAAATGTGAGATAACAGACTAACCTTTATTCTATTCTTATTATCATAACCAAATGCAGGGTTTCCCATAATAAAATGAGATTGTTGTATATCTTTGAAAACATACAGATCATCTGTTTGATTGAGTTTTAATTTATTTCTAGTACGTTTCGATTTACCAAGATCTTTTACAAAATACTTTTTAGTAAACTCAACTAATTCTTGGTGATTAACCGCACCTGAGGCTACAATAAAAAGATTATCGAAGGTATAATTATCTTTTAGATAACTAAAAAGATCTTCCCGCTTGAATGAAAGAATATTTTTAGTTGTTCCAATAATCGGTCTACTTAAATCATTCCCGTTAAATAGCATTGATTCAAATCTGTCGAAAATCAATTCTTCGGGATTATCTTCAATATCATTTAATTCGTCAACAACAACACCGGCTTCTTTTTTTATTTCTTGGTTTTTAAAAGCCGGGTACTGGATCATATCCGCAAGAACTTCAAAAGTTTTTTCTATATGGCGGGATAATCCTCTACCGTAATAACAAGTATGTTCTTTTGAAGTAAATGCATTTAAATATCCGCCTAATGATTCAATCTCGTCAGCAATTTTGGATACGCTGCGATTTTTTGTTCCTTTAAAGAGCATATGTTCAATAAAATGACTTATACCGTTATTATATTCATTTTCATCGCGAGTGCCGACATTAAACCAAAAACCCAATGAAAAGGATTTAACATAAGGAAGAGTTTCACTTATTACTTTTATTCCGTTAGGAAGAATTGTTATTTGATGGTTGTGCAAAATAAACGGTTTTCTTTATTCTAAATTAGGTCTCAAATATAGATAATTGAGTCTCTGTTATCAAGCTAACTACAAAGCACTTTGTGAATGGAAGGTTTAAGAATCGGATTCCCCCCAAAATTATATTACCTTCGGGGTATTCAAAAAATTTAGCTGTATTAATTATCTTACTTTTTTCAAACATATTTTTTTGAATCAATGAGATTAAAGTAAAACTTTGATTCAACACCTTTTGAAAAGGTGTCATCTTTTATATATAATTCCAAGTGAAATTTTCGGAGCATTAATGTCTACCGCAAATGATGTAAATAAGTTTTCCACCCTGCCTGTTTTTTTTACAGCAATTTCGACTATCCTTGGTGCAATACTATTTTTACGTTTCGGTTTTGCAGTTGGTACGCTTGGTTTTTTCGGAGTTGCTCTTATTATAATATTGGGACATCTTGTAACTATTCCGACTGCTTTAGCAATTTCCGAAATTGCAACTAATAGGCGGGTTGAAGGAGGCGGTGAATATTTCATCATATCAAGATCATTCGGTTTAAATATTGGCGCTACAATTGGAATTGCCCTCTACCTTTCGCAAGCAATTAGTGTTGCATTTTATATTATTGCATTCACCGAAGCCTTTTCTCCCATATTCGATTGGGTCAAGAATCAATTTGGTCTTGATCTGCCGAGACAAGTTATTAGTATCCCAAGCATGATTATTCTTGGTCTGGTTATAATTAAGAAGGGTGCAAATTTAGGAATAAAAGCACTCTACTTTGTGGTAGGTATTTTAGCAATATCGCTGATAGCATTTTTTCTTGGTTCAACAAGCTATGCTTCTACACAAAACTTCAGTATCTGGGAAAGATCTTTTAGAAATTCTCAAGATTTCTTTATTGTATTTGCAATAATATTTCCTGCATTTACAGGTATGACTGCCGGTGTAGGTTTGTCGGGTGATTTGAAAGATCCCAAAAAATCCATTCCACTAGGTACAATTACGGCTACTTTTCTCGGGATGATAATTTATTTCTTTATTATTTGGAAACTTTCCGGTTCGGCTAGCCCGGAAGATTTAATAAACAATCAATTGGTTATGTCTGATATTGCTCTATACGGTTGGATATTGATTCCGGTTGGATTAGCTGCATCAACTTTATCGAGTGCGCTTGGATCAATATTAGTTGCACCAAGAACATTACAAGCAATCGGCATGGATCAATCATTCCCTATTCGTTCTCTTAATTGGATTGTTTCAAGAAGTAAATCTTCCACGCATGAACCGACAAATGCAACAATAATTACTTTTGTTATTGCTCTTGTTTTTGTCAGCCTCGGTGATGTTGATGCTGTTGCATCTATTATATCTATGTTTTTTATGGTCACATACGGTTCAATCTGTTTGATTTCATTTTTACATCATTTCGGTTCCGATCCTTCGTATAGACCAACATTTCGTTCGCGCTGGTATTTTTCATTGGTTGGTTTTATCCTATGCGTTTGGTTAATGTTCCAGATGAGTACAACTTATGCAATGCTATCAATTACTCTGATGGTTTTAATGTATGTTGGAATAAATGCATATCACAAAGACCGAATAGGATTAGAGTCAATATTTCTCGGTGCAATTTTTCAATTGAGTAGAAATCTGCAAGTCTATTTACAAAAATCCAAAAAGTTACGCGAAACATGGAGACCCTCTGCAATTTGTATTTCTAAAGCTTCCTTTGAACGAGACAAAGCTTTTGAGCTGTTAAGCTGGATTTCTTATAAACACGGTTTCGGTACTTATCTTCATCTTATTGATGGATATTATTCAAGGAAAGCAAATAGAGAAGCCGTAAGGATTCAAAGTGATTTGATAAAACGTGTTAGAAAGATTGGCGGAAATATGATAGTTGATACAATAATATCACCGTCATACACTTCGGCAATTGCTCAAGCTTTGCAGTTACCAAGCGCTTCGGGAATGGAAAGCAATATGATAATTTTCGACTTTGATAAAAAAAATCCAATCGAACTTAATCAAATAACAGATAATATTGCATTAACTCAAGCCGGTGATTATGATGTTTGTGTCCTCGGATGTTCGCATAAAACATTACGTCACGAAAACGGTATCAATATTTGGATAAGAGGTTTAAATGACGAGAATGCCAACTTAATGATTTTATTGAGTTATATAATTTTAGGGCATCCCGATTGGCATAAAAGTTTCATAAAAATTTATAGTTTCTGCAACGAAGGCGAAGTACAAAAAACTAAAGATCAACTAAATGATATAGTTCTTTCAGGAAGACTTCCAATCACGGAAAAAAATATTGAAGTGATAGAGAAAAAGGAAGGTATAAGTTTGCAGTCACTAGTAAATGAAAAATCCAAAGACGCAGCGCTAACTATTATCGGTTTCCGTGAAGAAAGATTAAAACACGAAGGTGCAGAAATTTTCTTGGGTTACGATCAGATTGGTGATATCCTTTTTGTCGATGCGATAAGTAAAAAAGTGATTGAGTAGTTTTTTTTAAAACCCCGGAATTTTTCCATCATTAATACGGAAGCATTCAACTTTGGCTTACAAAATTATTCTGAGAAATCCCGGGGTTTTCAGTAAATCACACTTTTATTTTAACAACAATTTTATGCACTTCTTCTTTCTCCCCGACTTTTAGCCCCGGTTTATGTGCATCATCCGGAAAAAATATTGCAAATTCTCCATCGTTAATTTGAACATAATCACCTTCACCGCTTAAAAGTTCGTAATCATTTTCTTCATCATAGTCTTCAAGTTCATCAAGATAATCAATCAAAACAAATCCGATATTTTCGGAGCCGTTTATAATATATTGCAGATCGATATACTTCCTGTGAGCTTCCCAATTTTTTTCATGTTCATCAACTGTAATATACTTTTGAGGAATTGCAAATATTTCGTCACCGTCAATTTCTATTTTTTCTAACGGTAGACTTTCAAGATCGGTATTTATTAAGAATTCAAAAGCTGTCTTAAATTTTTCACCGAGTCCGTAATACAAGCTGCTGTTTTCTATTGAGTCAAATATCATTTTTCTTTTTCCTTTTTTTAAAAGAAACCCCGGGATTTTCCATATTAATTTATAATCTAAAACTTCTCTATAAAACTACAACTTGACAAATCCCGGGGTTTTCATAGCAACTTATTTATCAAACACTTCTTTATACTTTTTGTAAAACTCAACAATATTATTATAAGCTTTTTCTAGCACATCATCTTGAGGTAAGAAAACAACACGCATGTGATTTGTTCCGGGTACTTGTCCAAAACCCGTTCCCGGAACAACAACAACACCTGTTTCTTTTATCAACTCTGCAACAAAATGATTATCGTTTTGTTTTTCCAATTCAATTTTTGGAAAAGCATAAAACGCACCTTCAGGTTTAACGCATGATATTCCTTCAACCGAGTTTAACATTTCAAAAGTCATGTCTCTTCTTCTGTGAAGTTTTTCCATCGCAATTGTTATATGTGATTGATCACCTTCAAGCGCAGGTTTAATGCCGTATTGTTCGGGATGGTTTGCCGAGAGTCGTGCACGAAGCATTTTGTTTATTGCTTCAATATAATCTTTCAACATTTCTTTTTGACCGCTAACAACTCCCCAACCTATTCTAAATCCGGGCACCATATAATTTTTAGATAATCCTCCGAATGTTACAACAGGTGCATCGGGATTAATCGATGCAATTGATAAATGTTTTTGTCCGTCAAATAAAAGCTTATCATAAATTTCATCCGCGAAGATTACAAGATTTTTTTCAACTGCAAGATCAACTAATTCTTTTAATGTTTCGGGACTATTATTCGAACCGGTGGGATTATTCGGATTAATGATTATTATACCTTTCGTTTTATCATTAATCTTACTTTTGATATCATCAATATCAGGCTGCCAACCGTTTGATTCATTTAAGTAATAGGGGTTTTCAAAAGCTTGAAGTTTACTTGCAATTGCAGTATACAATGGATAACCCGGTGTAGGGGTTAAAATATTTTCACCTTGGTTAACAAGGGCGGTTACCGCAAGTTCGATTGCTTCACTTGCACCGGTTGTTACAAATACATCTTGAACATTTTTAATTCCCTTTCTTTCGGCTTCTCTTTCAATTGCTTCAACTGCTTCTTTTATCCCGGATGAAGGCGAATAACCGTTTTTGTTTCTAAGCATAGCATTATAAGTTGCATCTACCATGTGACGAGGTGGTTCAAAATCATATAAATTCGGATCACCGATATTCAAGTACAACATCTCTTTGCCGGTTTTAGCGACTTCATTTGCCAATACAATAATATCTCTAACTGCATAAGTTATTTTTTCTGTTCTAACTGCCGGTTTAATTACGAAATTTGACATTACTTTTCCCTTATAATTAACACAAAATTGTCTTGTGAAAATTATCCCTTATTGAATTGTTTAGCAAGTAAAAGAAGTTAATTTGTAGTGGACGCAAATTTTGCGTCCACTATATTTAATTATTTATAGTTTAGGTCAAATGACCATAGGAGAGTATATTTTAATTAATAAATTGGAGTATCTCCTATGGAAAAAATTAATAATTCTGATTCTTATGGACTCAAACGTCTTGAGTCCAAAAACGCTAAAA
>Ga0209164_1000416_pt1 | contig 105609 bp, 91 predicted proteins | sample MTBNYHSulfiMetaG_FD_187458 | JGI IMG/M metagenome (GOLD analysis project Ga0209164, IMG submission 187458) | Enrichment culture microbial communities from rom New York Harbor, USA that are MTBE-degrading - MTBE-NYH (New York Harbor Sulfidogenic)... | ecosystem: Environmental > Aquatic > Marine...
TTTCTTTCTAATTTTAATATGGTTTCAAACACAGTTTTTATTATAGAAGGTATCCCTTCTTCCCGATAATAAAATAACATATCTTCTACATTTTTCTTTAAATGTGTAGTAAACTGTTTCATGGATGGTCTCCTTTGGTTTTTGTTGGTATTAAATTATCGGAGATCGTCCTTTAACAGACACAATTATTTATACACTATCAACTAAGTTATGTTTTTATAAAAATAAAAATGAATTAATAAGCATGAAAAATAGTATTCAATTATTAACACTAAAGATTTTTTATAAAAAAGAAATTCTTCTAATAAAAAAATAGTATGAGCCAATTGGGTAGGACGCTAAAAATTATAATTTTTTGTATTATTTAAACATTGCTCGGAATTTTATAATAATCAAAATACTAATTTTTATTGTTATTTAAGTGATAAAATGTCAATATATTTTTAGATATTTAGCAATAATTATTTTTTAAGTATTGTCAAAAATTTCACTCTTCGAGTGCAGGTATAAAAAATTATTAAAGTTTGAGTGTTCACCATGAAGGGTACTGAGAACACGAAGATTTAATAAATTAAATTTTAGAATTGAATAAAATATCAAATTAAAATTGTTAACTTTAGTATTAATTTATTAAATATTAAAATTAAAAAAACTAATTTTACTTCGTGCACTTTGTGGTAGAATAATATAGTAATTATAAATTAAATTTTAATAATTATGACACTTTTGACATTACGGATTTTTTTATAAGGATAATAATATGAATGATAAAGTAATTGTTATTACAGGAGCCAGCAGCGGTATTGGTGCTATGGTTAGCAAAAAGTTAGGTCAGCAAGATTATTGCATTGTTCTTGCAGCAAGACATCTGGATGATTTAAAAAAAACAGCTGAGGAATCAGGTAAAAATGCTCTTGTAGTTGTTACGGATGTTACAAAAAAACTTGATATAATAAAATTGAAAGATGAAACTTTAAAAAAATTTGGTAAAATAGATGTATGGATCAATAATGCAGGAAGGGGAATAAATAGGAGTATAATGGATTTAACAGAAGAAGATATTAATACAATGATGGATGTAAATTTTAAATCTGTATTTTTTAGTATACAAGCAATCGTACCTTATTTTCAAAAAGAGGGCACAGGGCATATAATAAATGTTTCTTCTTTTTTGGGAAGAGTACCTTTAGCAAGTAATAGATCTGCGTATAATTTTGCTAAATCGGCTGTAAATATTCTTACTGCAAACTTAAGAATGGACTTAAAAAGAACTCATCCTGATATTAAAGTATCCTTGGTTATGCCTGGTAGAGTATTAACAAATTTTTCAAAAAATATACTATATGGAGCAGGTGTACCGCAATCATCATCTCAAGGTTCGGGTGGAATGAAATGCCAGACTGTTGATGAAGTAGCAGATCTGATAATCAATCTTATTGATAATCCAAAAGCTGAAATATATACAAATCCTGTATCTGCTAATATAGCTAAAGAGTACTTTAATGATGTAGAAGCATTTGAAGATAGACTGTTTAAATAAAATGAATATTAAATAATAATATAATTTTATATTATTATTAATAAAATTTATATATAATTTTTATTAAAGGGGATTAATAATGTTAAAAGGTGAAAAAGTAATTTTAAGAATGATTAGGGAAAAAGATCTTGATATTCTCTATACTCTTTTATGTGATAGTATTGAAATAAAAGGAGATTATTATCCCATAGAGATTAAATCGGAAACTGATTTTAAAAGTTTTTTCAGGAATACTGGTTTTTGGGATGAAAAATATGGGCAAATGGTAATGATTAATAAAAATGATGAAATAATAGGTCATATATGTTATTATAAAACTTCATTGCATAGAGATTCACTTGAAATAGGAAGTGTTATTTATAATACAGAAGATAGGGTAAAAGGGATTGGATCAGAAGCGATAAAATTGTTTGTTAATTTTCTTTTTAATACAAAAAAAATTAATAGGTTGCAGGTAGCAATTATGCCTGATAATATCCCCGCAATAAAAACAGTTGAAAAACTTGGTTTTGTATTTGAGGGAACTTTAAGAAAGTCAGTGTATATAAAAGGGAAATATCATGATATTAATTTATTTTCTCTTTTAAAAGATGAGTATTTTAATAAAAAGTTATAAAGTGTTTTTTGAAATTATTATCCAACATATTTTTTAATTCACTATTTTATTTTTAAATATAAATATCAAAGAAACCGCTCAAACGTAAAAAGATACTTTAAACTATATTATTTATTTTGTTTAAAAATTAATAAAAAATATTTCTTAAATATTTTTTAGTTACCACAACCACAACTACAGCCACAGCTACAGCCACAGCCGTTATTATAAGAATCTAAATTTCTGTCAAATTTTCCAAATAAATCTTGAATTTTTTCCATAAGTGTTCCTCCTATAATTTTTTTAAATATATATAAGTAGTTTGAGCGGTTTGTTTAATATCTATAATTATTTTATAGTGATAATTTTATTTAAATATGGGTATTTTTTTATAATAATATTTTTATTCTTAAAAAATAATATATTTAATGAAAAAGCCTGGATAAGGCTGATAGTTTATGATTAATTATTATATAAATTGAATCATCATATGTTGTTTAATAAGCAGCTGTAATATATTCTTTATTAGAATTATAAATTCTTTCATATTCCCCTTTTTTCTTTACAAGTTCATTATGATTACCTTTTTCAATAATATATCCATCTTTGATAACAAGGATAATATCGGCATTCTTTATAGTACTTAATCTATGAGCAACTATAAAACTGGTTCTGCCATGTAAAAGTTTTTCAATAGCTTTTTGTATTAAAATTTCTGTATTGGTATCAACACTGCTTGTTGCTTCATCGAGGATTAATATACGAGGGTTTGATAATATAGCTCTGGCAATTGATATGAGTTGTTTTTGCCCCATACTCAAATTATTACCGTTTTCTAAGAGCATTGTATTATAACCGTCGGGCAGATCTTTAATAAAATCATGAGCATTTGCCTGTTTTGCAGCATTGACTATTTCATTATAAGATGCATCCAATCTGCCGTAGCGGATATTCTCTAAAATAGTTTGTGAAAAAAGAATCGTATCTTGTAAAACTATTCCGATTTTTTTCCGTAAACTTTCTATTGATAAATCACGTATATTATTATCATCTATAAGTATTTGTCCATCAGTTACATCATAAAAACGTAAAATCAAGTTTAATATGGTTGTCTTTCCGGAACCGGTTTCCCCAATAATGGCTATTCTTTCACCTGGTTTTACAATGAAATTGATATTCTTTAAAACTGTTTTATTTTTAACATAGTTAAAATATACGGATTTAAATTCTACCTTACCCATTATATCTTTTAAAATAAGAGGATTTTCTTTTTCCGGTAAGATTTCAGAATTATCTAAAAAATCAAAAATATGTTTACTTGCTGCTATTCCTGCCTGGATATCATACCACAAGGATGATAAAGATTTAATTGGATGAAATAACTTGCTTATATATAGAGCAAATGTAACAATGATTCCAATAGTAATGATTTTTTCAATGAATAAATAACCTCCGAATACTAATGTCAGAGCGATTCCCATATTATTTATTACTGTATAAACAGGATATATAAATGCATAAAGTGATGCAACATTCATGGACGCTTTTTTATTCCTTTTATTTACCTGATTAAAATGATGCATATTCTTTTTTTGTCTATTAAAAGCTTGAGTTACTCTAATACCCGATATATCCTCAACGAGTTTTGAATTTATTTGACTAAGAGTTTTCCTTGATTGATAATGTGCATCGCGGATTTTTTTTGTAAAAAATATGGTAGATACTACCATTAGGATAAAGACAAATAATGAAACAATCATTAAGTGTACATTTATTAGAAACATTGCGATTATTATCCCGATCAATAATAGAAAGTTAATAAAAAAATTATTTATAATTGTATTCAATGTCTGAAAAATCGAATCGGTGTCATTTATTAGACGGGATATAATTTCTCCGCAATTGTATTCGTGAAAAACTTTTAAAGATAATTCTTGTATTCTTGTAAATATGTTTTTACGTAATTTATATAATATATTATTACTTAAATAAGCCATAATATAATAAACAATACTCTCGGCAATCCATGTACAAATATTAAATATCAATAACAATGATATTAAATAAAGTACTTTTTTATAAACAGCATTTTGAGTTATTTTACCATTTATAAAATCCCAGAAGATGTTGACTATTTTTCCAAATAAATATGGAGATATTAATTTTGGAATTGTTGCTACTATTAAGATTAAAAATATGACTATTAATTGAAAAGTATAGGGGGAAAGATATACAAATATTTTTTTTATATATTTAGAACTATTATTCATGTTTTTTTACTAATATAATATTTTTAGATTTATGATTTTTCTTTTATATCATTTGTTAATTGAGAATAATAAATGTCAGCATAGAAGGGATATTCATTTAATAATTTTTCATGTTTGCCTTTCGCTACAATTTTACCTTTTTCGATTGCAATTACTATATCTGCTTTTTTTACGGTAGACATTCTTTGAGCAATTATAAAACATAATTTTCCTTTTTGTATTCTTTCAAGTGCTTTATAAATCCTGTATTCGGTTTCAGAATCTACACTACTCGTACTGTCGTCTAAGATAAGTATTGCCGGATTAATAAGTAGGGTCCGTGCAATTGCAATACGCTGCTTTTGACCACCGGAAAGAGTTAATCCTTTTTCTGAAATCACAGTATCATAACCTTCTGGAAGTGTCATTATAAAATCATGTGCTTCAGCTGCTTTTGCAGCATTAATTATTTCTTCTATTGTAGATTCGGGTTTGCCATAGGCAATATTATCACGAATACTTTTTTTGAATAAAATAGTATCCTGAAGTACAATACCTATTTGTTTTCTAAGACTTTCAATATTAACTTTACGTATATCATAACCATCAATCGTTATACTTCCATCGGTTATATCATAAAAACGCGGTATTAAATTTACTATTGTACTTTTACCTGACCCGGTTTTACCGATTAAAGCTATTTTCTGGCCAGGCTTAGTTTTAAAATTAATAGATTTTAGGATATCATGATCGTTTTTAAAATATCGAAAACTTACTTTATTAAATTCTACATATCCTTTTATAGGCGGAAGTTCTTTATTATCCGGTTCATTTGCTATTTCTGATTTAGTGTTGAGTATTTGAAAAATCCTTTTGGCTCCAACATTTGCTTTAATAATCTCTCTTCTGATAGAATTAAATGCATCAATCTGAGATACGCAAATTAATAAATAAAAATCAAATGCTATAAATTTACCGATTGTTAGATTAAGATTTATTATCTGGTGTGCACCTGTCAAAAATATAATCATTCTGCTTGATCCGGATATTAAAAAAATGAAAGGTATAAAAAGACCAAACATTATTAATATTTTTATATTAGTGTTTTTATAAAGTATATTATGTATATTAAAAAGACCTATTTCATATTCTTTTCGATAAAATGCTTTAACCAGTTTAATTGAGGATATGTTTTCTTTTGCCCGTGTATTAAGAGATCCTATAATCTGTTGTGCTTTCATCAGGTAAGGCTGTACTTTTTTGGCTAAAATATTATAGAATAAAAAAGATGTAAATATAAATGGCAAAACAAATAATGTTAAAATCCAGCTTGTATAAAAAAGTAATGATAAACTTCCTATAAACATTAAAGTAAGCAGTAATAATTGGTTACCGCTGCTGTCTATGAATAATTTTATCAAATTGACATCACTTGTTATCCTGGTAAGCAGTTGTCCTGTATGAGTTTTGTCATGAAAACTAAATGAAAGATTATGAATATGTCTATAAAGATCATTACGTAAATCAAAAGCAAAATTAGTTGAAAATTTTGAATTTAAAATATTTGAGTAAAAACCTAATATTCCTGCAATTATGGTAATTATTATAATTACTACACTTCCAAGAATGATATAATTCATATTTTTTACAATTATAGCTTTATCTACAACAAATTCTATAATACGGGGAATTATTAATTTACCCGCTGTTGACAGAATTAATAAAATGAATCCGCTGGTAATTAATAATTTATATGAGCGTAAATATTTTATAGACTGTATTAATGGATTTAACTTAATTTTTTTTGTTTTTTCCATAAAAAAATGCATCCATTTATTTTAAGAAAATGTCATCTCTGATTCATCAGGGATTGTCCATTTTGTAAATCCATTACACCAGTCTTTTTTAAAACAACTATTACATTTCTCTATATATACACCATTTTGTTCTTCCTGATTATAACTTGTCTTTGGGAAAGCCTGATGTTTATCAAACAGTTTTTTATCATTCCAAATACACCATGGGAAAAATTCTGATTGTACAAAAATATTATTATCGATCAATAATCCTATATATTTTTCCAGTGCAGGCATTACTTCTTTATATGTGCTTTGATAACCGTTTTTTTCTGCTAAAAATTTAAGATTAATAAATCTAAATCTTACTGCTACTTTCTTTTTATGACCGGTAGTAATAATAGGCAGCAAATTGTTATACCATGTATCAATTTGAGATATAAATTTATTTGAAACAACAGCTTTAATATATAAATGCTCGGGATAATAATCACTCTCAATTAAATTTTTGATTCCCAATTGTGTTTCTTTAGAAAAGATAGTGGTACTTATAACAAAGTATAAATTTATATTATTTTTTATTAAAAAACTAAAAAATTCATTTGAGAATTCTTTGTCGCTTAATCTTTTACCGTTAGTAAAAAGTGTAATACGGCTTACATTGTTGTTTTTAATCTTATAATCCTGGCAAAACTTTAGTATCGAACATAAATTTTCATTTAATAATGTTTCTCCGCCACCAATATTTATTAAAATTTCATCGGCATCAAATTCATTAATATTATCATCAAATATTTTTTTAAAATCTTCCAAGCTTAAATTTTTAAATTTAAATAAAGGTACTTCACAAAAATCACAATGCTGATTACATCTGCCTGTTATTGGTACATACATATTCAAAGTCTTAATTTTCTTTTTAATCATACTTACCTCCAGTAATTTTTTAAATTGATTTTAAATTTAATTATTAAATTTAATTTTTTTATAAAATAAATTGGGATCTATATTTATCAATTTAATATAATCTTCCCATTCATTTTTAAATTCATTTATTGTTTTTCCTGTAATTTTTAAAAAATCATTATCCAGATCAATGCAATTATAAATTTTCATAAAATTTTCAATACCAATTTTTTTATCCAGATATTTTACAAAAGATCCTGAAAAAATATAAAATGCAGATCTTGCATATTTGGTTTTAAACTCAAAATCATTATTTATTTTTGTAAAATCAAATTCCCTGGTAAAATATTTTAAATTATCATATTTAAATTTTGCAAATTCATCTATAGGGATTTCACCGTTAGGGAAGCATGGATCACCTGATAGTTTTTCATTTAGATAAACGGATAAGCCCTCTTCCAGCCATTGTTGTTTTATTTTTGGTTTTGCTATAACATGAACTGTTTCATGAAGATACGGAGATCTTTTTTCTTTAACAAAAGATAAAAGTATTTTATGATCGTCTGCACAGGAAATAAAATTTCCATTTTTTATATAATATTCAATAGGACTATTAATATAAATATTAATATAATTTTCTATATTTGTTATACCAGTATCGATTTTTTTTACTATTTCTTCTATTTCAATATTATTTAAATAATCATTTTCTATATTTATTTGAGCTTTATTGGTATTTATTGTAATAAAATTCATACTTTAAACTTGATTTTTTATAGGTTTAAATAGTTTGTTCATTATAAAGGAAGATGTATGCTTCCCGAATAAATCATCAGTAACATTTAGTGATTCTAATAAATCAAGTGTTACATTAGAAGCAACACAATATTTTCTTCTTTCCGGGATATCCATATGCATTGCTTTTACCATAGCAGGTAAATCATCAGTTATGATATTACCGTAAGATTTTTCTTTATCAAAATTACATGGAAATACATCGCCATAAGGATTAATATATATCCTTCCTCTTCCGGCAAGACAACCCCTTTCGAGCTCCCAATCCGGGAATACATTAATCCTGATATTATAGTCTTTATATTTATATCTTAAAGAATAAATATATTCTCTATCCTTATAAGTTAGTAATAAATCCTGTCTGTGTTTTAGATTACCGATATTCAACGGTGTTATTATATGAAATTTCTTAATTCCTAAATCAAGACAGATCTGGATTCTTTTTTCAAGCTCATTATCTTTCCAGCAGTCTCTTTCAACAAAAGCCTGTACAAAAACATATATTTTGTTTTTTATTAATAATTTAATTCCGTTTACTACATGATCAAAAGCATCTTTAACCGCCCTGTTTTTATCATGAACGGATTTTTTGTATGAATCAAGACTGACTTTCAATACCATTATATTTGAGTTTTTAATTTTTTCAACGGTCTCTTCATTAAAATTAATACCATTTGTTGCAACCATAGTAGTTGCTTTATCTTTTGGTATCTGATTCATAACTTCAAAAAATTGAGGGTGATCAAAGGGTTCACCACCGGTTATATCGATATGCCATGCACCTATATCGGTTATTTTTTTAAAAACCGGTTTAAACTGTTCAAGTGTCATTTCTTTACGTGTTGGATCAATGTAGTCAGTTATATAACATTGCTTACACTTACATCTACATTTATATGTGATTGCAACTGTAATTGATTTTTGACGAACAGGACTAAATATCATTGATCTTATTAAAAAGTTTTTTTCCATATCAGAATACATGGGCGGAAATTGTTCTGAAATAACCTTATGTCCATGCCAATCCGAGTTTGAATCTTCTGATAATTTTTCTGTATTAGCCCTGTAAGTTTTTAAAATTTCAATAAATCTATCTTCTTCCGAATCATTTGTTAATATTTCATTCGGTGATTTTCCTGCATAAAAATCATCAGCTATTCTTTGAAATTTTTTATACAGCATATTAATTTCTTCCATTCTTCCTCCTTTATTATAAGAATATTTTTAATATTTATAAATTAATAAAATCAACCAAACCTAAATACTATATAGTTTTAAGATGATATTTTTAGATTAAAACATAAATCAATAAATGATTTGATTGATTTTTTATTTTACAAGTTTAAGCTTATCGGATAACATATGATTATAAAAGCCTTCAACAATATCAATATATTTTTCATAATCTTCATTATCAATTGAAGCCTGATATGCATTTTCTTCTATTGTTTTTCTAAGCTCATGATTTTCAATAATTTTTTGAAGCTTTGAAGTGAATTCACTATGATTGGTCGGATCAACAACCAGTACATTTTTATTATCTTCAAAAAAAGGATATTTTTTATACATTTCGTCACTAAGCATAATGCATTTTTTACATGCAATAACTTCCCTGGGAACGATAGGATAATGCGGTATTAAAAAATTTCTTTCTACATGAACGAAACAGGTTGCTGCTTTTATATAACTTGGTATTTTCCATGGTGGTATAGGTGAAAAAATTTTAACGCTATCTTTTATGCCTAATTTTTCAATTCTATTTTTAAAATTATCCAATCCGGGGCCTGCAGTTACAAAAACAAGCAGTGCCTTGTCCTTTATTGGAGCAAATGATTGGAGTAAATCATAAACACCTTTTTCTCTGAATATTTTACCGATATTCATTATTACAGGTTTATCCTGGGGAATATCTGTTGTTGGTTTTATATCCGCATTAAAATATTTTCTATTTACAAAAGAAGTAATTGTTACCCAGAGTTTTTCTTCAAGTATCCCTCTGGAAATAAACGCTTCTTTATTAGTCGCATGTGTTACAATTTTATCAGCTTTTTTTAATATTTCTTTTAATAATTCATCAAAATGTTTAGATGGTAAATGAGTTGCTATATCGCTTCCACCATGTCTTACAACCCAAGGGATATTTGTAATCTGTTTTACCATATATCCTGCAACTGAGTTTGGAACAAAAAACCATGAATCAATAATATCAAGTTTATGCTCTTTTATTACTTTTAATGCTACATTGGCTAATTTTGTTTCAAACGGATTGTAAATGGGTCTTATTTCAGGCATGTCATCATATGAAGTAGAATGGATGAATATGTTTTTTTGATCATATAATATATTTTTATCTTCATCACTTAGTTTTTCTTTATAATCAGTTTCAACTTCATTAGCATTAGTAATAATATGAATCTCATGTCCTCTATCCGCTAATGCTCTTGTTAGCCAATATGTCCTGGAAGTTACACCGCCTGATATAGGAGGGTATTTACAAATAAATCCGATTTTCATATTCATGATCCTTTTTGAAATAATTTTATTTTAATAACATTTCATATAATTTGGATATAAAATGTTTTAATATTCACTAAATATCTTTTAATAAAATTAATTTTTAAAAATAAATAATAATTCACAGTACCTTTACTTGGAGAGGTCAAGGGTGCTAGCCCTTGCAAGCCCATCCCTCATCACTTTTATAAATATTAATTTTATAAATTTAAATTATATTAACCTCACTATTATAAAAGTGGTGAGGGATGATGCATTATCATAAAACATAAAACAATAATTATTATATTATAATATTTAACTAAATTTTATGATTATGTTAATTATAGTAATATAATTTGTATATATTAAGTAATACAGTTATAATTTTTTTATTAATATTATAGTTTAAAAATAATTCTTAGCTTTTTGAAATATTAATTAAACTATTTGTTAAATTATGAATATATTGGTACTTTGCTGAAAAAAGGGCATTGAGGATCTTCAAGATGATAATCTCCATAGATAGTAAAAGGAACTGCATGACATCCGCCTTTACATATTGGTTTGTTTTTACATATTGCACACTTGCCTTTTAGTTTTGATTCATCAAGATAATCATCAATAATAGGATTTTCTAAAATTTTCTTTAAATGTTCTTTTTTTAAGTCTCCAATAGGAAGCTGCATACGCCAGCATGGCCAGACTTCTCCATTTGTATTCACAAAGGCAAGAGTTTTTCCACAGTTACATGATCTCATTCCTTTACCCGGATGTTTAAAAAAAGGATCAACAATGTCAATACGAATATTTTTAGGGCCGTTTTTATTCCAAAAATCGGCATATTGAAACAATTTTTTATAATCATTTCTACCTGCCATATCATCAGATATTTTTGATCCTCTGCCGACAGCTACAAAACGGCTGAATCTTAAGATACAATTGTATTTTTTTAATAAATAGTCAAAGAAATCAAAAAAATCAACGGATTGCTTAAAAAAAGGTATACTGATAAAAATAGTTTCCTGTATTTTAGCAATAAAATCTATTGTTTTTATTGCTTCCCTAAATGAATCCTGTTTTCCACGATTCTGATTATGGAATTCTTCCGGTCCATCCAATGAAACAGACAGTACTACTTCCCCTGCATTTTTTATTTCCTTAAGCTTATTTTTATCAACCTTATATCCATTTGTTGTAAAACTGACTTTCATATTTTTATTTGTTATATATTTTACGGATTCAACAACTTTTGGATATAGCATTGGTTCTCCACCCATGTAACTTATGACGGAGTTTTCCTTATATATATCATATAAATTGTCTATAGTTTTTTTAAATAATTCAAAATCCATATGTTCTGCATGAGCCTTTGCAAAGCAATGTTTACATTTTAAATTACATATATCCGTAATACTTATTCTTAGTTTAAAACTATTCTTTTTTTTATAAAATGGGTTTTTTTCCAATTGTTTCATAATTTATGCCTTTATTTTATTATGGAATGTTTTAAAAAATTATTTTACTAAACCGAGATTTAATTTATTAAAATCATCCTTAAATGATTTAAACATTCTATATAGATCAATTATTGGCTTGTTTTTCATAAAAACATCATATTTAACACCCAATGACTCCAACAGGTCAAGTGTTACATTTGATGAAACACAATATTTCCTTCTTTCAGGTATATCTTTATGCATTGCTTTTATTACATCAGATAAATTATCTTTCAATATGTTGCCGTAACATTTTTCTGTATCAAAATTACAGGGATAAATATCTCCATACGGATTTATATAAATTCTGCCTCTTCCGGAAAAACATCCCTTTCTTAACTCCCAGTCCGGGAAAACATGAATTATTATATTTTCATTTTCATATTTATTTTTTAGAGAATATATATATTCCCTGTCTTTTAATGTTAATAATAAATCCTGTCTATTTTTTAGGTTGCCTATGTTTAAGGGCGTTACAATATTAAATTTTGTTATTCCGAGATCCATGCATACCTGGATTCTTTTTTCCAGCTCATTATCCAGCCAGCATTCTTTTTCAACAAAAGCATTTATAAAAAAATAGATATTATTTTTCTGTAACAGCTTAATGCCATTAATAACATGATCATAAGAATTTTTTACCGCCCTGTTTTTATCATGGACAGATTTTTTATATGAATCAAGACTTACTTTTAAAAGCATTATATTTGATTTTTTAATATTTTCTATTGTTTCTTCATTAAGATTAAGCCCGTTTGTTGCAACCATTGTGGTTGCTTTATCTTTTGGGATTTGATCCATTATTTCAAAAAATTGAGGGTGATCAAAGGGTTCGCCTCCTGTGATATCAATATGCCATGCACCTATATCAATAATATTTTGAAATACATTTTTAAGCTCACCGACAGATAATTCTTTCCGGTTTGGATCTTTAAAATCCGTTATATAACATTGCTTGCAGTTGCATTTGCATCCATATGAAATTGCAACAGCTATTTCATCCTGTTGTATTGGATTATCCAATACAGAATTAATCAGGTATTCCTTTTCTATATTTGAAAAGACAGGTGGAAATCTTCCTGAAATTACAGTATGATCATGCCATCTTGCTTTTGAGTTTTTTGCCAGGTTATCAATTGTAGTTCTATAGGTTTTTAAAATATCTAAAAATCTTTTTTCATAAGGATCTGTAAAGGTATTTTCATTAATTTTGCCTGAATAAAAATCATCAGCAATTTTTTTTATTTTATTAATAAAATTAATATTATTATTATACATTTATAATTCCAAATCTAAAAAAATATATTTTGTTATTTCAGTTTGATTGTATTATTTTTTGTTTTTTATTCATTGCATTATTTTGGATAACTTTATTTACTTCATCAATACTGTCTTTCCATTTATTCCTCATGCAGGTGCTGTACATATAATAACCGCTTGTTATAAAAAATTTATCCAGATCTGTATAATTTGCTACAGGTCTGTTGTCTCTTGCACATCCTGTTAAAGAACCGTCCGGGTTTATTGTAATCCCGCCCATAAAAGCAGCACAGTTATAGGTCCATCCGCAGCAGCTTGGTGAGGCTACCGGGGTATGATTGATTTTTGCAGCGTAATTTCTTACTTCCTTCTTAAAATCCTCCCATTCACTAAATGAAAGCATTTTATCTGTATCTCCTATATATGGAGACATGTTATTTCTTTTTGATTTAAATCTTTTTGCTAAATTTATGATCTTTTTGTAGTCCTGCATATTGTCTTTTGAAATTGTATAACTGATATGAAAATCAAAACCGTTTTCTTCTAATAATTTTAAAGAATTAAAAGCCTTTTCAAAATGACCGTTACCCCGGATATCGTTATCTAAAACTTTACCGCCTTCAATAGATATTTGAATACGCAGTTTGTCTTTATAATTTAATAAAAAATCTAGAAAATCAGGAATCAAAATACCGTTTGTTAATATGCTTATCCCATTAATGTCGTTTTTATCATAAACATATTTTAGCATAGATTTAAAATCTTTATGAAGGAATGGTTCTCCACCGCTTAAGTATACACGTTTATCAAAATCAAAAGGCCGTATTTGTACTTTTTCAGAAAAAATATCAATTGATTTTTTAAAAACATCATAATCCATAATAGCATTTCTGCTTCTTTCTACTGCATAGCAATGTTTACATTTTAAATTACAGCCTTCTAATAATCTCATATGTAACCACATTTTATTTCTCCTCATGTAATAGATTTAATATAATTTTATTTTTTAAAAATAGGGTTTACTATACCCATATATTATAAGAATGGTAAAAAACTATCCTTTATAGTACATTTTTTTATTTAATTATTCAAATTATCTTTAATGTAGGAAAATACTAAAAATCAATCTATTATAAAAATAAAATTATACTGATTTAAAATATCTAAACAAATAATATTGATTCAGGTAATGATATTTTTTTATATCCTGTAGGATCAAAATCGTATTTTTCTTTTGCAAGATTTTTTATAATAATTTTGTGTTTAAAATAATCTTCAGGCAATATTTTAGAGAATGCATGTAATTTTTCTGTAAGAAATGGTGATCGAAGTTCAAGCAGGAAATTTTGAAAGCATATATTAAAAGGATTAAGATGTACCTCTACTAATTGATGTTTTTGGAAAAAAGAACATATTGATTTAATATTCCTTTTAGTATTAAGATAATCTTTTAAAACCAGAGATTCGCTGCATTCAGGATAATCTTTTAAGTATTTTTTATATTTTAAAGTTACATCTAAATGAAAAATATTGGCTGTATATCCGCCAAAAAGTTCATCAGCACCTTCACCGCAATATACTACTTTTAAATTATTATATTTTTCTTTTATTTTTTTACCAAAGATATAACTTTTTATTTGAGTCCTATTAATACCCTGGAAGAGACTTATGCATTCTCTTATGTTTTGATAAAAATCTTTAAAGGTTACCTTAATTTTTTCAACTTTTGTTTTATCCGGGTTATAAGTAAAATTAAAAGGATTCATATGACTGTAAAAAACAAAAGCGAGTATTTCACCATCAAAATATTTTTCTAAAATTTTAAATATAATATAAGAATCAACACCTGAAACAAGGACTCCAATCGGTCTGTCTTTTTCTAAATTATTGAATGTAGCTGTTACTGATTCTACCAGTAAATCATTTAATATATCTTCGTAACTTCTATCTACCGGTGTATTATATGTTATTTGATTTTTCAGCGGTTTATATGTTATTTTACCTGATTGACAGCACATTATTGTATTTGGAGGTATCTGATGGATGTTTTTATATTTTGTCCTGTCGTATCCTCTATATCTGAATATTTCTTCTTCGAGTTGTGCAATATAATCAAGCTGGTGATCTTTTAAAATATCAAGTAAACTTGATGCCAGTGAAGAAAAGTATATAATATTATCCTGTACAACATAGAAAAATGGTATTTTACCAAAATAATCTCTTATTATATATAATGCCTTTTTTTTCTCATCATATATGAGAATTATAAATTTACCTGTGAATTTATTAAATCCCGCAATCCCTTTTTTAATATAAGTTTCTCTTATATAATTAAACTCTGATTTATCAGGGGGACAATTATATATTTCCCCATTCAGTAAAACTAAAATATCATCTTTGATTAAATCGTTTTTATCAAAAGAATTTCTAATTGGGAAATTTGAATACCCAATAAAAACATTTTTAAATTTTAACTCAAAAAAATCGGTTCCTCGTTTATTTATCAGATTAAAATATTTTTTTTGATTTTCAATATTATCATCTATAATATTGTTTTCAGAAAATTGTCCGCATATACCACACATAATTTTATTCCTTGTATGATTTGTATATTTTTTTGTTATATTTTTTATATTTTTGATGATTTTTAATTAATTTATTTTTTATAATTATAAATTTTATAAAATATCTTTATAAAAAGATACGTAATTTTAATGAAAATGAAAGATAGATAATCCACTTTCATAGTATTAACCTATAATTTATATATACTGATGCCGAAACAATCTAGTATTATAAAATATAGTATGTTAAAATAAAGCTTAATAATTGATAATTAAATGATTTTTTATTGTAAAATAAATGTTTTTTAGATTTTTTATTTATTCTACACATTTTATAAATTTAAAAAATCATTTTTTTTCATCAAATAGCTTTTTTAATTCCTTTTACTAAGTTACTAAAACTTATAATATAAGTATTTATATATTATTTAAAAGTATTAATCGTCCATGCCAATTGGCGTAAGCTCTTAAATTTAAAAGCTTAATAAAATTAAATAATCGATTGTTTATATTTATAGTTATTTATATTTTTTGTCGACTCTCTGGATCTAAACGTACTTAAAATTTAATAAGATTAAACTTTTAAATTATAATTTATTAATATATTAACTATTAAAAATATATCTTCATTATAATCTAATAATTAAATTTAGTAAGAGTAACTTTTAGGTCAAAATTAGTAACATATGGGTCATAATTATACTATTTATATGCACTAAATGGTTTTATTTAGCAATTCGATGTACTGGTGGATGTTTACAATATTATGTTTAAGTAAATAAATTTAATTTAAAAAATTATATTTTCTTACTTACTGTCATTGTAAAATTTTCACAGCTGGAAATATAATATTTTATAGATAATTCATTACTTTCAAAGAAATAATCCGTTTAGTGTTTTATTCTTTTTATTATCTACATAAAATTTTGTGTTTCATGTAATCCGGCAATTTAAAGTGCTGGATTTTTTATCCACTCTTAGAGTTACTGCTCTTACTACTTATTGGTTTACCGTCGTTTTAATTTTGACATTATGTGAATATAAATAAACATTTGTGTTTTTGAACGCTGTATAAATGCCAAAATTTATACAAAAATTACTATAATTTTTACATTTTATTTCCTTTTAATTTTTTATATATAAAAGCATTACAGCTTTTTTAATAATAAATATAACACCAAAATTTGGTTTTGCAAGAGTAAGAATTGTGTCAAAATTGTAATATTTTGTTATGATGAAATTAATGTAATACTATATTTATAAAAATTACAATAAGGAATATTCCTTATTTTAAAGAGATATATTTGAGATATTTTCAAGTTTTTTATTGAAATCTTGCAAAAATCCATTTGACCTCCTAAATTAATATAAAATTATCCGTAATTGTTTTTTTGATTAAATCCTTTTTTAAGTATTTATTATTAAGAAATAGAGCACTGCAATGCTAACAGATACTCTATTTCATTTATACTTTTATATATTACTAAGAATGTTGATAAATAGATCAGTTTATTTTATATATTTAAGCAAATAACCTTAATTTATAATGATATATTTTTTGCTTACTTCTGCAGCAATATTTACATTACCGGAGATATAATATTTTATTGAAATTTCATCACCTTTCTTAAAAAGCTTCATATAATCTTTTACTTCTTTGTTACCAATATAAAATTTTGTGTTTTTTGTAATCCTGTAATATAAAACTGTTTTAGATTTTTCATCCGGGCTTAATACTATAGTATCAAAAGTATAACCATGCTGTATTTTTATTAAATTGCCGCTTATATTTTTATATTCAATCTTTATTGCTTTTGTGTTATCACTGTTAGACAACTCTTTCTGATTTTCAACAGCAGCTACTTTTGATGAATCGGAATCTGTCTGTTCCATAGAACATCCAAGAATAAGCAATGCAAATAAACTTAAAATTACTATAATATTTATATTTTTTTTCATGATTAAATCCTTTTTTTTGTTTTTTATTAAGAAATAGAGTACCGCTGTACAAACAGGTACTCTATTTTATTTATTATTTTTTTATATTTTTCTAAGAATACTGATACTTATCAGCATTTATTTTTTTATTTAATGGATAATTTTGTATTCTTTACTCTTTTCATTGAAAAATGAAATAATTCCTTATATAATTTCCACTATCACTCAATGAATAAGTATTCCATCTACCTGTTGTACTTGATCCGGGTTTTAAAAATGATGCACCTTCTTTTTTATCGGATATCGACCAATTACACCAGCTGATTTTATGATCTTTCAGGTAATCAAGCCATACACTACTTGAAAGTGCAAAAATATCGGTTGAGGTATTCTGTTGACCCCCATCGTATAATGATGCTCCCCATTCTGTAACAAAAACCGGCAGATCATCTACAACTGAATCTAAATTTTTGCCGGGTTTCTCATTTAAATCGTATGGAAGATATTCATAAGGGCGGGGGAGGCCTAATATTGTTAAGGCTTCATCTTCTGTATAACCGGGTGGTATATGTGAACCTGCATAAAAATGAAAAGTATACATGATATTTCTTTTTGATATTGGGTAATCAGTAAAATTAATATAGTGTATATTTTGACACCACATTTCTGAAGGGCATATTATTACATTATCATTATTATCGGAATCATTATCTCTTATTATCTTTATCATTTCTTCACAATATGGTTTAATATCTTTATACCAGACGTATATATCATTCTCAATACCATCCTTATCATACTTTTTATGACCTACCCAGCCGGGTTCATTCCATATTTCAAATATTACATTAGGATATTTACCGTATTTTTTTGATACTTTTTTGAAAAAATCTTTAGCCGCCGCTTTATTTTTAGGAGCAAGCGCATCATGAACATGCCAGTCGATTATAACATATATACCTCTATTTATACAGGAATCAACAACATCATACAGCACTTCAAGATTTTCATCCGGATAATCGACATAGCCTGAAAGTGGTTTTATTAATTCTCCTGATCCATCAGGATCAATAGGACGTACACCCATTGCAGCTCTAAAAACTCTGATATTTAAATCATCGATTAACCATTCGATAACAGCATCATTAGCATATTTTCTGCCTTCTTCCCAATTTGTCCAGAAAGCACTCATACCTTTTAACTGTATAGTCATTCCTCTTTCGTTGCATAAACGATTGGTTCTTACCTGTAAATTTCCATACGATTTAACAATTCCACTTTTTGCATCATTCCATTGTACCTCTCCAACAACTAAATAACCGATTGTTTCTGATGGATGATATTGATTTTTAGCATTTTCTTCCTGTAATGTAATATTAATACGCATTTTGTATTCATCACCTGCACTTTCTATTGCACATACATCGTGGTTTCTAACAACAATTGGTGTCGGTTCATTACATGTTTGAGATCTTGTAAATACCAATGGGAATTTTGATTTTACGAAAGCTGATTTTAATAGTATTTGTTGTTTTTTAGATTCTTCATCCTTAAGCCAGGTTTGGGCTTTACTATTCACCGTTCCAACTTCCCAATATACAGTTTGTGCATTGGAGTCTTCACCTTTTTGATACATACTATGTATACCTGCTTCAATAATAACAAAATGAATTCTATCTTCATGGGCACCATCGGAATAAGCCCATTCCTCTATTTTATATCTACATCTATTTGATTCTATATCTTTGATTCTTACATGACATGGCGTACTCTCATTATTCGAAACAATAGTTCCAAAAACTACAGGATTTGCATAACCTCTATCAAATTCCAACCAACGCCAATGACCACTATTTTCTGTTTTTTTCTGTATTGAATGGGTTTCACCGATAATCTTTCCTGATTTATTTTTAATATTACCCGGTTGTATCCTTAATAAACTTAAATATTCCTCGGCATGGTAGGTATCATTATCTGCTGATTTTTCTTCTTCTACTTTTATAGAAACATTACTGGTAGTGTAACCTTCAATCCTTACACCTGCTGTATCCCATGAATTAAAAGTTTGTATATCTGCAAGATGGATATAATTTTTACTTGTTCTTATTTTGCATCGATGCGATTTATAATCATTATTTAATGATTTAATAAATTCAGCCTGATAATAATCTCCACCGTCTATATAATAATTATACTGAGTAATTACTGTTCTTGCGGTTGCACTACCTTTGCTTTCTTCATTATTATTTAAGTTAATCTCTTCTTTTTCTATTTTATTTGATTTTTTATCTGGGTCCGGCGGAGTAGGCATTACACATGAAAATATTGTAATTAATAATAAAATTATTATAAAAAATGTTAAAATTTTTTTGTTAAGTTTTGTTGCCATCTATGATTCCTTAATTTATAATTTTTTTATATATTATACTTTTTACTTAAATTGATTTTTATTATACTTGCAGTATAAAAAATCACCCATAGTCGGTATTTTTATGAGAATTAAAGAATTGTATATTTATATTTTTTCTCATTTTAAACTCCTCTTTTAATTTTTTTTTTAGCCGGATAGAATACATTGAAGTAATTTTATATCTATTTAATCTGTAGTATTTATATTGATTTCTGGTGTACATTTTAATAAATATTGCACACCAGAAATTTTTAAAGACATTTTACTGTTTTATTCTACTGGATCATTATTTTGATAATCTGCCGCATTATATCCGTCAATAATGTTTCTTCTATTATTAAATTATTATCCGTACAGGCTATTTAATATAACTCTAATTATAATTAATTACCTGTAACTTATAATATCCATATTGTCCTCTAACAGCTGATCCATCCAATCCTCGTCCTGAAGAAAAGCATCTTTTCCCGAAAGTCTGATATATATTCCTGTGGGTGTTACGCCCATGAAAACATTGGACCCGAGTTCCGGTGGATTACTTGTTAATAGGTAAATAATTTGTAGTCTTGGGCAATTCTTAAATGCAGAATTCCCAATAAATTTTACATTATGTGCAAAAGACATTGTCCGTATTCCGGAATTCTCAAATGCAGAATCTCCGATTCCTCTAATTAAATTGGGAATAAAGGATAACGATAAATTGGTGCAGTTATAAAATGCATACCTATCTATGTATCTAAGTGAGCTGGGCAGACGTATAGCTCCAAGTTTGGTGCATTCGAAAAACGCACCCTGATCTATTCCTTTAATTGAATCCGGCATAACTATTGATTCAAGACTATCGCAGTCGCCAAATGCAGAATCACCAATTACTGTCACAGGCATTTCCTCAATCTCTGAAGGTATTTCCAGACTGATTATCTGCTCTTTTTTTTCAATGGATAAGCCGGTAATGGTTATTTCCCCGCTGTTTTCATACCATGTAAAGTATCTGGCATCTGCCCTAAGATGTGCATTAAAACTTAAATGCGTTCTACTATCACCAAGCCCCAGCTGACCGTAATTATTATCTCCTGTACCCCAAATTATTCCGTCACTTGATAAAGCCAGACTGTGTGAGCCTCCACAGGCTATTTTATCAATATTATAAATACCTGTTCGCAGCCATTTATTACGTATCTGCCTATCACCTAGCCCCAGTTGGCCGAAAGAGTTAGCTCCTGTAGCCCAAACTCCTTTTCCTGAACTCAAAAGCAGACTATGATCAATTCCGCATGCTATTGCATCAACATGATAAGCACCTGTTCTCGTCCATTTATTACGATTCTCGTTATCACCAAGCCCCAGCTGGCCGTACTCGTTATATCCAGTAGCCCAAACTCTTCTTCCGGAAGATGAAGAACTTAAATACAGACTGTGAGAATATCCGCAGGCAATAGCATCTACATTATAAGCATCTGTATCTGTCCAGTAATTACGATTCTTATAATCGCCAAGCCCCAGCTGACCGTATTCATTACATCCTGTAACATAAACATTTTTTCTTATTGATGATATTGCCAGGCTATGATTTCCTCCACAAGCTATTGCAACAATTTTGTTTTCACTGTAACTAGGCTCCCATTTTGTCCATATATTACGATCCTCATAATCGCCTCGCCCCAACTGACCATATTCGTTATATCCGGTAGCCCACACTTTTCCGTCACTATCCAAAGCCATACTGTGATAATTTCCGCAAGCTATTGCAACAATATTATTTAAACTGCTAATTTTCGTCCATTCTTCACGGTATTTATAATCACCAAGCCCCAGCTGACCATTACAATTTGATCCTATTGCCCAAACTGTTCCATTGCTTGATAAAGCCAGATTGTGATGAGCTCCACAAGCTATCGCAATAATATTCTCATTAAGCTCAGTCTGCATCCAGTTATTATAATAATTTTCACTGTCTTTACCAATTCCCAGCCTATTATAATGATTTGCTCCTGTACCCCATACTGTTCCGTCATCGGCTAATGCCAGGCTATAGCAATCTCCACCGGCAATTGCGATAAAGTTATTTGGCGGTAGATTCTTAATAGATGTTTGATATGACTTATCTTTATTTTCTATTTCCACCGTTGTTTGAGATATCTCATTTTTCTTTTCTGCCTGTTTAGATGATGTTTGTGATTCCTCTTCTCCCTGCTGCATAGTGCAGCTGCTTATAATTACCATAAAAATGATCAGTACAGTTACTGATATAATTGATAAAAATTTTAATTTCATTTAATATCCTCCTAATAAAATAGATAGTTTTATATCTAATATTTGGTAAATTATTTGTTAAGTGATCTGAATTTTTCATAGAATAAATGAATTATATTCAAATTAAGGGTTTAATAATTCAAATTTTCTTGATAGGAATTTTTATAATCGCAGGTAAAAAAATACGATATAACCTAAATCCCTTTACACTACTAAACTTTTAATAAATTATCCGTAATCTGATTTTTTATGAGTATTGAAGAATTGTAAATTAATATTTTTTCTCATTTTAAGCTCCTTTTTAATTTTAAATGTTCTTTTTATGGTATGAGATATAATGTATATTATAAGAGTATATGTTATTTTTGCAATGTCAGATTATGTGTCATTTTTGTAAACTTTTGTGTTATTTACTAAGTATAGGATTAAAACTTAAAGTGTAACTGATTGTATTTAGTCTTTTTTAATTTTGTAAGTATAAAAAATTATTTTTTAATTTTATTTATTAATTCTACTTTATTCTTAATATTTAGTTTTTTATAAATCCTGTTTATACGAGTTTTTAAAGATCCTATACTAACATTTAATTTCGCAGCAATTTGCTTATACTGATATCCTTTGATTAGTAAATTAATAATATTTTGTTCCTTTTGATTTATTTTCTTATTTTCATTTATTTTAAATTTTAATATATTATTATTTTTTTCATAATGCTCTTCATTTAATATTTTATAAAATTTTTCACTTAGTATTGTTAGATTGTTAATTTTTTGTTTTGACTGCAATTTTATTAATGATTTTACCTTATTTTTTAATTCTTCAATATCAAACGGCTTATAAATATAATCAATAGCTCCTTTTTTTAATCCTTTGATTTTTTCTAAATTTGAGGTTAGGGCAGTTAAAAATATAAATGGTATACCATTATATTTAGTATTGTTCTCTATTTTTTCAAATAATTCATATCCATCTATTCCATCCATCATGATATCTGAGATAATAATATTTATTTTTGATATTTCATCAAGTCTTTTCAGTGCTTCTGTACCGTTTTTTGCCATATAAACATTGTAGTCATCATAAAAAGTATCCTGTAAAAAAGCAAGCATTTGTATATTATCTTCAACAAGTAAAATATTTTTTTTATTATTATTATATTTTTCTTCTTTTAATATTATATTTATACGATTAATTGAATTCTCAGATTCTTTTATATTCTCTATTACTTCATATTTTTTTGGAGAATATTTATTAAAAATAATTTTAAACTCGGCAAATTCATTTAAAATACTTCTTATTTTTATTTCACCATTAATATCATTAACTATATTTTTAATAATATTTAATCCCATACCTATACCCTGTTTATTCATTTTTTTATGAGATATCTGGTAGTATGGATTAAAAATATTTTCCTGATGTTCTTCTGAGATACCGCAACCTGTATTATATATCATAAAATCTATTTTATCTTTTTTTTCTACTAGTGATAATTTAATCTTGCCAAATGGTTTATTATATTTTACAGCATTGTCTAATAGATTGTTAATAATACGTTCCATTGCATAAGGATCTATTTTTACATAATAATTATTTTTTATATTTTTACAAATAATAATAATATTATTATTCCATGCAATTTCTTCAAATAGTTTTATTTTAGTTTTCAGTATCTCTGTAATATTTGTAATCTGATCATGGTTATAAAAAATCTGTCCTCTTTCAAGTTTTTGTATATCCATAAAGTTAATAATATCATTTGTCAATTTATTTACATTGTTTTCAATTATTAAAATTTCCTCAGATGTGCCGTATTTTTTTATAAATTTTTTTATATAATTATTTATAAGAGTTAAAGGGGTTTTAGTTTCATGGGCAATATTAATGAAGACATTTGTTTTCTGTTCATTAACTTCTTTAAGCTGCTTTGTACGAATTTCAACTTTTTTTTCAAGATTTAAGTTTATATTTTTTAATTGTAATGATAGATTCTTAATTTCTTTAAATGATTTAGAATACCTATATGATACAAAATAAATTTGGATAATAATAAACAATGTTAAGGCATAAGGGAAAATATTTATAATTTCAGAGATCATTAAAAACATTGCTGCATGGTTAAAATGTGCTATAAAAATTATTATAATCATAACTAAAAATATAACTGCATTTTGTCTTTTATTTATTACTGCTTTAATTACAACATAAATGATATATAAGTATGTTATAAGATTAATTGTAAATATAATTATTGAAAAGAATAAGGAAGGTAATTTACCGGTTATAGGATGATTTATTATAAAGACAATATTTATTAATAGATATATTAATAACAGGGCTTTTAATACTGTTTTATTAAAATCTTCCTTAAATAGAGAATAAACATAAAGACATAGAGTAATAAAAAATAAAAGGGGAGGTAAGAGTTGTAAATAAAAAATTATGACCCAATTAATATGAGAAGCAAAAAAATTAGCTGTTGGATAATGCATGTAAAAAAGAAGCATAAAAAAAGTGTTTATGCATAGTAAAGAAAAATATAGACTTGAAATTTCATCTTTATTTAAAAAGAATAATACCAGTAAGCTTAGAGCTATAATAAATAAACAGCCTAATATAAAATTATGAATCATATCAATAAGTTTATCAAAATTTTTTATGTATTCTGTACTACCTAAATATATGTAAAATGGGATGCCTCCTGAAAAATATTGATAATTAGAAACATTTATTATTATTTCCAGATTTTTTTCAGGTATTCCCAGAATGCTGCTGCCTGCATAAAATTGCGGTATTGTTCTTTTTTTAGTATTACCTGGTTTACCAGAACTAATTATTTTTTTACCGTTTATATACAATGAATATGCTGCTACTATTTCACCAATTTTAATAGAAATGGGTTTAGCGGTATTAATATTTTTTATTAATAACCTATAGGAACAATACCCAAATCCCGGTAATTTTTTATTATTGATTTTTTGGAAAATCCATGTACTTGGTACATTTTGATAATCTACTGTTTCAGGTTTTATGCTGTTATTATTTTTATCAAACTCTATATGATGATTCCAGTAAAATTCCCATTCCCCATGTAATTTTATTAAGCCTTTTTTATCAAAATTCCAATTAGATAAATCAAGTACACCTTTTACAGGTTTAGTTATTATTTTATCTGAGTTATTAATTTTGCAATTATTTAATAAAATAATAAATAATATTATAAAAATTGATTTAATTATTTTTTTTAGTATAATCATGATAAATCCAATATTTTTATATATTTTAACAATAAATATTTTTAAACAAAGGTAGAGCAAAATATTTATTTATTTAACAAAAACTTAATTTTTAAAGAGAAAAAAACCAATCAAAATAGAAATAAAATTATATAAATAAAGTATATTATTTATTGCTTATAAAAACGAGACTGTTTATTATAATTAAATAATTAAATTTAGTAAGAGTAACTTTTGGTTCATTATTAGAAACTTTTGGTTCAAAAAATCATCGGTAGTAAATTTTTAGTAAAAAAATTTGTTAATTATTAAATTTAAAATTGTATTAATTTATTGTTGATTAATAATAAAACTGCTAAAATGTATTCTTTGATTTTTTTTAGGAATGATTTTTTATGCTTCAAAAGAGTGAGTGTTTTAATAAAATTGTTAATGAATATGCTGATCTTGTAAAAGATATAATTGTAAAAATAAAAAAAGCTGAAAATATTGCTGTGATCGGTCATCTGGAACCTGACGGGGATTCGGTTGGCGCACAGCTTTCTTTTGCTGATGCGTTAAAAAGTAACGGTTGGAGTGCTGATGCAGTCAGCCGGGGACCGTTTGACAATCGTTTTTTAAAATCTCATAAAAAGTATTTTAAGAGAAATATAGATAAAAAATATGATCTTTTTTTAATTTTAGATACTCCAAGTAAAGACAGGATTGGTGAATTATCAAAAGAAATTGATTATGAAAATGCTGTAGTAATTGACCATCATGTAACAAATACTAAATTTGGCAGGATAAATTGGGTAAGCGATAAATTTTTATCAACATCCGAAATGGTTTTTATAATTTTAAAAAAAATGAATATTGGATTAGAAGATAAAAAAATATGCCAGTATTTGTTAAATGGTATTGTTTCTGACAGCGGTTTTTTTATGCATATAAGGAAAGATAAATATCTTTCATTATTAATAAGTTTCTATTTAATTGATAATGGTGCAGATCCTAATTATAGTTATAATATCATGTATGGCGACAGAACACTGGCCAGTAAAAAAATATTAGCTCTTGCTTTAAAGAGGATTAAATCATGTGTAGATGGTAAAATATTATGGACATATATAACCGATAAAGATAAGAATCATTACGGCAATCCTATTGTTGATACAGCCAATATTTTTAGAGAAATGATGTCAATAGAAAATGTAGAAATTGCAATATATTTTAAAGTATCAAAAAAGAAAATAAGTGTAAGCTTTAGGTCTAAAGATAATGTAAATGTTGCAATATTGGCTAAATCATTGGGAGGGGGAGGCCATAAATCTGCTAGCGGATTAACAACTAAAGGTAAATTTGAAGAGATTAAAGATCATATTTTAAGTGAATCAATAGATTATATAAAATAAAATTAATAGGTATTATCTTTGAAAAAAATTTTTAATTTAAAGGATAAACTGGATATCGGTGATTGTTTTTTTATAGAGGGTAATGATTATCACCATCTGGTTAATGTATTAAGGATAAAAACAGATGATAAATTTATAATAGGTGATCTAAGTGATAATGAATTTACCGGTATTATTACATCTATTGATAAAAATAAAATATCGGTTTTAATTGAGAATAAATATTACAGGATTAATATCAATAATCCATATGTTATTTTATTATTTTCTGTTTTAAAGGGTGAAAAAAATGAGTTTTTACTACAGAAATGTACTGAGATAGGAATTGATGAATTTATTCCTGTAATTACACAAAATACAATTATAAAACTTAATAAAAATAATGAAAATAAATTTATTAGATGGAATAAAATTGTAAAAGAAGCAGCTATGCAGGCTTGCACAAGAAAAATTCCTAAAATTAATCAATATATTATGTTTGATGATATCAAGAAATATGATATAAGTAATGCAAAATTTTTTGGTGATATTATTGAAGCGGATATTAGCCTTAACAAGATGCTTAAAGGATTAAATAATCCTGAAAAGATATCATTTTTTATTGGACCCGAGGGTGATTTTACGGATAATGAAATTATGATATTAAAGGAAAGGGGCTGGATAGGAGTTAATATTTCTGATAATATTTTAAAAAGTGAAACTGCTGCAATATTAGCAGCATCCGTTATTGTTACTTATTTTAAATAAAATAATTTAATTAATATAAATTTTTTTAATTGGGGAATAAAATGAAACGATATTATTTGCTTGGAATACCTGTTGATTCTATAGGGACGGAGGAAGTCTATGATAAAATTTTACAGCTTTCTGAACAAAATAAACCTTCAAGAGTAGTATTGCTGGATACATATTTATTAATGAAGGCTCAATTTAGTAAAGAGTTGTTTGGTATTATTAAATCTGCCGATCTTGTTTTACCTATATCTGCAGGTGTCAGATTTGGTTTGAAATTTTTAAATAAAAGCCTTGATAAAGTATATAATTACTATAATTTTTTAATAACACTCTTACTGCATTTTACGGAAAAAAATAAATTTATTTATGTGCTTGGCGGTAAAAATAAACTTTTACAAAAAATTAATAATAATTTAAGAGATTCTTTCCCCGGGATCAGGATTGTAGGTAATTATCATTGTAATTATAAGAAAAATTTTGAGCATAATCTGATGACTTCTTTAAAAAAATCTTCTGCTAGTTTGGTCCTGGTCGGTAACAGCAGTCCCAAACAGGAAAAATGGATATTCAGGAGGATAAGCCAATTTAATCAGGGAGTTTTCATAGGTGTCGGTGATTTTGTAAATATAGTAGGCGGTAAGGGGGCATCTCCATCCGATAAATCTATACAGTCCGGTTTTCATGGGGTAAAAAAATTATTAAAAAATCCTTTAAAAATTTACAGATTATTTTATTATTCTTTATATTTTCCTTTATTATTATTATCAAAATTATCGAGTAAATATTAATCTTAAAGAAAAATTAAATTTTTTTTAAATTTTTTAAAAAAAATAAATGTATTCTTTTAAAAATATTATTAATAAGATATAATCTCAATAATATTAATAATTGAGGAGGCTCTTAATGGCTAAAAAAGTTATTGTGTTTTTATTTTTAATTGTATCATTTAATTTATTATATTCAGAAGATTTACAAGAAATTGATGAGTTGTATAAACAGGGTAAATATCAGGTAGGACTTGATAAATTAAAAAGAATGCATAACAGCTCTAATCCTGATCCGGCAGTTATCTGGAGAATATCAAGAATGTATTATGAATTAGCAGAAGAATTATCAGATAAAAAGGCTAAAATTGATAAATATACGGAAGGTATGAATAGTTCTGCTTCCTATTTAAATATAAAAAATGGTGATAAATTGGATAGAGCACAGGTTGTTTTTTGGTATGCCGTTAATCTTGGTGCCCGGGGTGAAGTAATCGGTATAAAAGAATCACTGGATATAGTACCAAAATTATTTGAACTGGCAGATAAAGCAATATCCATAGACCCGACATTTGCAGCACCTTATCTTTTAAAAGGAAGGATTGATGATGCCGTACCTTCATTCCTTGGAGGTGATAAATTCAGAATGGGTATTAATTTTACAATGGCAATAAAGCTTCAAAAAGAGTTAAATATACTTGTTGATTCTGCAAGAGGTTTTATAAAAAGAAATTGGGATGCTGATAAAAAACAGAAGATGAAAGAAAAAATGAATAAGACGGACGGTACTCCTCAAAATTTATCAGATAAAGAATATGCAAAACAATTATTAAAAGAAGCTATCGGATTATTTCATACGATAAGCAGACCTTCAAAAAGGGAAAAAATGAAATATGATGAAGCAGTTGAATTATATAAAAAGGTAAAATAATCAGGGCTGTCTAAAAAGAAATATTTAACCGCAGATGGACGCAGATGCACACAGTAAAATGTAACGGAAGGGAAGCTATTATTTCAAGATATTGTGATATTTATTTATATTACATTAAATATGATAAAATATATAAAAATAATCATTATATTTTAAAATATTCTTAGTGTCCCTGTCCCTCACTACTTTTACAATAACAATGTAATTATTTAATTTACATTACTAATTGCATGTAAAAGTAGTGAGGGAGTGGTGTCATTAATAAATAGTGTTATTATGTTGTGCTTTTTAAGAGGGGGTAACCACCAAGACACAAAGGCACGAATAAGAAAATTGTTAAAGATGTTTTTAGTGACTTGTTGTCTTAGTGGTGATCTTTATAGACAGCTCTATTATTTTGTGTATTTCCCTGGTTTGAAATTTATTTTTTTATGGTTGAGAGATAACATCTAACTGTGTTCACTTCGGATCATTCTTTAAATTTAAAGAATGGGGTTAATTTGTGGTTAATATAGTTTTAAATAGGATTTTATATTTTTCTAATAGAATTATTTATTCCAGTCTTCTGCCTTCCAGCATGATGTTTAATTCATTTTGGATCTGAATTTGTTTTTTACAGTACTTTAAGCTTTCTTTTGCAGGTGTATAGGAATAATCGTTTTTAAGTATTTCTATTAGTACATCTTTTGCCGCTTCATAATTACCCTCACTCATTAATTTTAATGCATTTGAGTACATTTTATTAACAAGTACTGCTTTTTTCCCTCTGCCGAGATCTCCCAGTTTTAATGATGCAGAGATACTGAATTTTGAAACATCTACAAAATCAGGATTATATACGGCTGTTATTTTAAAATCTTCAAATTCTATATTAATACCCAGAGAAAATGACGGGCTTGATTTTATTGTTACACCTGCAAGTAATGAAGAATATTTGGTAAATTTCCATTCTATACCTGTACTTACACTCCAGTTTTTCCATGTGGTTTCAGAGTAATTAATAAGATAATTAAAGTCAACACTAAATAGTAATTGATATATTGGTTTGTATGCTATCCCTAATGATATTGTTGTCGGAGGAGGCTCACCGTCTGTAAATGGGCCAAGGTTGCTTACCACAAGACCCAAGCTGAAATTTTTTTCCGGTCTGTTATATGCTTTTAAAAAATTAAATCGTGTTAATAGCCCTATATCAAATGCAGCATTTATTTTTGTCTGATTTGGTGCTATGGATTCCGGTACGCCGTAAATATATAATTTAACATTTGTACCCACTGATAATCCAAACCATTTATATGAATGTAAAAAATTATATGCCAGATTGCATGTAATTACAGAATAAGTTATAACACCGCTTCCTACATTTTCACCATATTCATTAAAATGAGTAAAGGGCATATAAAGTATTCTCCCGCCTAAACCAAATCCAAGATTATTAAATCTCATTGTATATGCGAGAGTATTATAATTTACATCACCCATGAGTTTATTATGTGAAAAGAAAAACTCTGTAAAATTAAGAGATGCCGTTCCTGCCGGGTTTGCCTCCAGAGTACTTATATCATCGGCTACACCGGTGAATGCATTTGATAAACCTAATTCTCTACCGCCGTAGCCTAAATTTAAAAAGGGGAAGAATGTGGTGCCGTAATCTCCGGATAATTTTTGAAAAAGCTGTTCAAATTGTAAATAACCCTGTAAAAAATTTGATTCATAATCGGCTTGCGGGTAAATATTTATTGAAAATGAGATAAATAGCAGTAATAATAAGGCTCTTTTCATTCTATTATAATTATAGTTTCTATTTTATAATTTTTCAAATTTATGGTTATTTTTTTATTTATTTTTAAAAATTATTTATAATTTAGATTATCGTCATTTATTGCTGGATTTCTTGAATAATCAACTTAATTTGTCAAATTTTTATGTATAAAGGTATAAAAAAATAATTTTATAATATAAAATTTAATAAATATTAAGGATTTATTTAGCTGTTAAATTATGCAGGAAATGTTCATTTAAATGATTTTTAAGCACCTCTTTTGTAAAAATATTATTCAGCAAAAAATATTTACCTAGAGGCATATTTAAATTTGACTGCTTTATTAGCATTTCTTTTAAAATATTTTCTTTTATGAATCCGTGTCTTAATGCTGCATTTCCGAATTTTTCTCCCGGTTTTATATTTTTTAATGTATTTATTATATCATTATCATCTATAATATTATGAGATTTACATAATTCTCCGATTTTAGGCCTGTTTTTATATTGCCAGACCAATGCCTGTATTAAACAATACCAGCTGATTATTTTTTTATAAAAGAGATATTCACCAAATCTTAATTTCTTTTTAGGAAAATTGCCGGAGTAATAAAAATCATTCTTTTTAATATTATTAATCGTTTCATTAATCTTCATATTATTTTTATTGTTATTTATAAATTTCAGTATAAGATTATATGCTTCATTAACCTGTTTAAAATGCATGGTTAATTCGTCTTCACTGATGCCGGATATTTTTGATTTATCCGGATGGCAGTTTTTAACTTTTTTTCTGTAGGCGACTTTAACACCCGATTCCTCTAAATATTTCATGGTATCCATTGTAAAATTAAAAAGAGGTCCAAATATGATTTTGCAGGCGTATTCAAGATCTTTTGTATTATTAAATTGAATCAATGAATCCTCCCGTATTCTCTATAATATATAGTATATAAATTTATTTTATAAAATTCAAAGTTATTTTTCTTTAGAGGATTATAAATTAACCGAAAATAAATTTAGAAGTTAATTGGGGGGGTGGTTTTAGCAAAAGATTTGCTTAAAACCAGCTCCCTTTTTTTTGGCAGACATATAACTTTAAATAAATTATATGTTTTAGGAGAAATATATGTTTGAGAGGATAAACCCAAGTATATTAAGTGATGCAACAAATCATTTAAAACTTCATACAAAACAGGATGTACAGGAAAAATTTAATGTATCATTTGATAAACTGTTTTTTAAGGAAAATAAATACAGGGATAACCTTGATGATTTGGAGTTTCATATCAGGATTGAAAATAATACTCCTGTTGAAAACATGAATAAGAATAATTCACAAGAAAAAATCGATAATAAGAATGCTAGAGAAGATGCATATCAGGAATCTTCAAATAAAATTGAAGCTAAAAACGAAGGTAAAATTAAAGATAAAAAAACGGATGAAAATGAAATAAGACTGGACAGCAAAATCATGCAGAAAAGATTGCAGGAAAAATCAAAAAAAGAGGATTTAAATGAAAATATATCCGTCAGGCTTAATATTGATGAAAATCAAAAAAATGTAAATGCAGCCAATATGCTGAAATTGAAGTTTGTAGATCTTGAACCAAAAGTAAAAGAAAAAATAAGGCTTGTAATTAATGATTTAAAATCAGGAAAGATTAATGATATTTCTGCGAACAGGTTTATTGCAGAGTTAATACGGGGAGCAATGCTGAAGCATTTTAAGAATGTCAATGAAAGCAAATCTTTAAAGATAGAGGTTAAGTCGGACAAAGCAGAATTAAAAAAGCTTTTTTTTAATGAGAAGGATAATATTAAAGTTGATAAATCAAACGGCGGTGAAGGTAATAAGGGACATTTTTTTCAAGATAATATGTTAAACAAGAACAATGTAAAAGAGAATAATTTAAAAGATAAGATTTTTAATAAGCAGGATAATACTAAAAATGAAAAGATTGATCTTAAAGATTTTAAATCAGAAGTTGATTTAAATATAAATAACGGCAGGATGGATAATCCTGTATTAAACAAGCAGAGAGTTATAGAGCCTCAAAAGCTTTTAGAACAAAATAAGCAACAGTTATTTCAGCAGATAACAAAGAATACTAAAATAATGTTATCCCAAAATCAAACAAATTTTTCTACAATGATAAGACCTCAGGAATTCGGCAGGATTGATTTTAAGTTCGTTATAAAAGACGGCAAGGTAAACGGTAAGATGATTTTGCAAAACCAGGAAACAGCAGATTTTTTTAGGGCTAATATACAGGAGTTAAAAGCTGTATTCCAAAAATCAAATGTCGAATTGGGAAATATTGATGTAATATTAGCAGGAAACAGATTTGGAGAGTCGGGGCATGATGCAGGTAATAATAACAACAGCAATACATTTGAAAATGATTTTGGATCATTTAAAAATTATAATAAAGAGATTAATAACTTTGAAGAAAACAATCTTTTTATAGATAATAACAATTATTATTCATTAAAAGATAAAAAGGTAAATGTATTAATTTAGCAAGGAGAATTATATATGCCGGTAGATACAATAAACAGTTTGCCGATTAATATTAATCAGGATTCACTGCAGTATTCAAAAACAAAAAATCAGGTAGAGTTTTTAAATCAAAAATTAAAAGTGGACGGTAAAGAGCAGGTTAAAGACCTAGGTAAGGATGAGTTTTTAAAACTCCTGATCACGGAGTTACAGCACCAGGATCCTACTAATCCTATGGAGGATAGGGAGTTTATAGCACAGATGGCTCAATTTTCATCATTAGAGCAGATGCTCAATTTTAACAAGGGTATGTCTAAGTTGATTGACAATATGGCTTTTCAGTCAAGCTTTAATCTTCTCGGCATGAATGTAGAAATTGATCCTACAGGCGGAGCCGTTACTGATGAAAATAAAACAATTATAAGCGGAATGGTTGAGTCGGTTACTAAAAAAGATAATGAGGTTTATGTAACGGTTAACGGGGAAAGTTATCCTGCCTCAAGTATTATTGGCGTAAAAGGTGGTGTTAATATGGAATCATATACAAATCCGTATTATGAAGATATTTATAACGAAGTAATGAGTGATAATACTGAAGATAGTATAGAAAATAAAGAAAAAAGTGATATTGAAGTAATAGATGTTAATGAGTAAGATAATATTTCTTTAAATAAATATAAAAGGAGTTATTAGCCATGATGAGGTCATTATACTCCGCTGTTAGCGGGTTACAAAACCATCAGGTCAGGATGGATGTAATAGGTAATAATATTTCTAATGTCAACACAATCGGTTTTAAGAAGGGAAGGGTTAATTTCCAGGATATGCTTTCCCAGACTTTAAGCGGTGCTGCAAGACCAACAGAAAATAAAGGGGGAGTTAATCCCAAGCAGGTCGGGCTCGGTATGGTAATTGCATCTATCGATACAATCCATACTCAGGGGTCTTTACAGACAACCGGTGTTAATACGGATATGTCGATTAATGGAAACGGCTTTTTTCTTTTGAATGACGGGGATAAAACCTATTATACAAGAGCAGGAGCATTTGGACTGGATAAGGATGGTCTGTTAGTAAATCCGGCAACAGGTTTAAAGGTGCAGGGATGGATGAGCCAGGAAATCGGCGGCGAATATTTGATAAGAAGCGCTGATACGCCCGGTGATATAATTATACCTTTGTATTCAAAAGATCCCGCAAGAGCAACTCAAAATATTGATTTTAAATGTAATCTTTTTTCAGAGATGCCGATTTTTGAGACTTTTCCGGTAAATGTACAGGACCAGTTAAAATATACCTGGACATCATCAATCGATAGTTTTGATTCACTGGGTAATCCTATTGAGACAAGGCTTACATTTTATAAATCAGGTGTTAATCAGTGGAATGCAAGGGTAGAGCTTTTTCAAGTTGATCCGCAAAATCCTAATTTAAAGATACAGATACCTGCCGAACAATATTCGCTTGATGTTGCACCTACTACAGGGGGCGGTACTGCTGCTACAAACGGACAGATAGAATTTACTATAAATTTTGACAATATGGGTAGAATCATTTCTGTAACAGATCAAAATGGTGATGTAAGGAACGCAGGAAATCTGGCTGTTAATCTTAATGCTGCTTTAAATAACGGTGCAGCAGATTTAAACATACAGCTTAATCTTGGAGAGTCAGGTAGGGTTAAAACGGAAGACGGCATAGGTATTACACAGTTTTCATCTAATTTTACAACAAAACCTTTCAGGCAGGACGGTTTTACACTTGGCTATCTTGAAGGAATCAAAGTAGATAACAGCGGTACAATTACAGGCGTATATTCTAATGGGAATAACAGGATTTTAGCACAAGTTGCGATTGCTAATTTTACAAATCCGGGCGGTCTGGAAAAGTCCGGTGAAACTAATTTTGTTTACTCAAATAACTCAGGCGAGCCTGATATTGGTACAGCGGGCAGTATGGGTAAAGGCACTATAATGGCCGGTGCTTTAGAAATGAGTAATGTGGATCTCTCAGAGCAGTTTGTTGATATGATTGTAACTCAGAGAGGATTTCAGGCTAACTCCAAAACTATACAAACATCAGACCAGATGTTACAAGAATTGTTGACATTAAAACGATAATATAGTTTAATGATAAAGGATTTTATTAATATAAATTAAGAAGTAAAAGATATAAACCACGAAGTTCACGAAGAATATAAATAGTATATGTTCAGCTAGGATATACATTCTTCGTGTTCTCTGTGGTAATATTTTTTACTTCTTGGATTAAAATAATAATTTAATTTTTTTAAAAAAATGATTAAAGTAACAAGAATGAATGGTGCAGAGTTTTATTTAAATCCTCATTTAATAGAACGTATAGAAGAAAAACCTGATACTGTAATTACAATGCATTCCCAAATGCAGTATATAGTTACTGAAAAAATTGAGGATATTTTAAAAAGTATAATTGATTATAGAAAAAAATTAAGTTTTGGCGCACAGGAGTAATACATGGATTTTGGTGTTGTATTAGGGATACCTCTTGGGTTAGTAATGATTATTATTGCTATTATAATAAGCGGTTTTTCACTTGGTACTTATGTTGATATAATATCTGTTTTTATTACAATAGGCGGATCTTTTTGTGCTTTAATGGTTGCAACTCCAATGGATCAGTTAAGAAAAATTATAACTATATTTAATATAGCTTTAATGAAACAGAGATCCAGGATTGATGAAATTATTCCCAGACTGGTTACCTTCTCTGAAAAATCAAGAAGAGAAGGTCTTCTTTCATTAGAAGATGACATTGAGACTCTTGATGATCAATTTTTCAGATCAGGTATTCAGCTTGTTGTTGATGGTACGGATCCTGATGTTATAAAAAATATACTTTATAATGAAATGAATCAAATGATGTCAAGGCATGCTGCAGGTATTAAAATGTTTGATCAATGGGGAAAATTGGCGCCTGCCTGGGGAATGATTGGTACGCTGTTTGGACTGGTTGGTATGCTTCAGTCTTTAGGTGATCAAGCCAGTATAGGTGTAGGTATGGCTGCTGCGCTTATTACAACTTTTTATGGTGCTATAATGGCTAATTTAGTATTTGTCCCGATTAAAAATAAATTAGAAGAAAGAGATAATGTTGAAATATTATCTTTGGAGATTATTATTGAAGGTATACTATCTATACAAACTGGTGATAACCCAAGAATTGTAGAACAGAAATTATTGGCATTCTTAGAGCCGAATATTAGAGATAAAATCAGGCAAACCGAATAATTTGTTAATTTAGGAAATATTATGGCAAGACGTAAAAAGAAAAAAAAGCAAGATGAAGGTACTCCTGATTGGATGGTAACTTATGGTGATATGACAACTCTTCTTTTAACATTTTTTGTAATGATGCTTACAACTGCTACAATAGATGGTAAAGAAATGCAATTGATTTTATCGGCATTTCAAGGTTCATTCGGTATTCTCCCGGGCGGTAAAACATTAAGCGCAGGTGAACTGGCAGAGATGGGTAATGTAATAGAATCATTGCCGTCAACAGAGAGAGGCAGAAGTATGGCAAAAGCTTTAAAGGAAGCATTAAGCCTTTTTGAACCTGAAATAAAAAGCCGGAAGATTGTTGTCGATTTGAATGAAAGAGGCTTGCGTGTATCACTTTCAAGCGATGCATACTTTAAAAAAGCCAGTGCAGAACTTGATTTAGATTCGGCAAGATCGGTATTGGAGAAAGTGGCAAGATTAATGATGTTGCAGGAATTAAAAACAAAAAAAATAAGAATAGAAGGGCATACAGACAGCAGCCCAACTGATCCGGACGGTCCATGGCCGACTAATTGGCACTTGTCAAGTGCCAGAGCATTAAATGTATTAGGATATTTAATAGATTTTGGTGTAGATGAAAACAGGATGTCGGTAGCAGGTTATGGAGAATATCAGCCTATTTTTCCTAATACAACCGAAGAGCATATGTCGAAGAATAGAAGGGTTGATATTATAATATTAAGAGAAAAATAGCAAATTTGGTTGAATTTAACTTGAATTTTTTTAAATTTTACAAATTTTCCCTTGACTCTTATAAAAATATTAAATATTATATACAATAGGAGGGGATTAGATGTCTGATGAGCAAAACGTAGAAGAAGATGGTTTTGATCTGGAAGAGACCACCGAGGCCCCGCGTAAGAAGGGGTCATTCTTAAGTCCACTCATTATTAGAATCCTGATGATTTTTGGTGCAGTAATTGTTTTTGTATTTATTGCGATTTTTGTATATATTATCGGAGAGACTATTACCAGGTCACGTGATGTAAGGACTATGCCTGATGAATGGACTACTGATGTCCGTAGACCTAAAACCGTTCATCTTGAATACATGGTACTTGATGATCCCTTTAGACAGCAGCTTTTAGACGGTAAAATGATTCAGTTAAAAATCACACTTGGGTATAGAGCAAAAGATAAAAAATTGCAACAGGAAATAAGCAAGATAAAACCTGAAATAAGAGATATCGTAATTAAACATCTTTCTCATTTAAAATCTGATTATTTTGTTGATGAAAGCGGCAGTTCACTGGAAAAACTGGAAGAAGATTTTTTAAAGCAGATTAATAGAATTTTAAATAACGGAAAGATTGAAAGAATTCTGTTTCAGGAATATACTTTAATGTAGAGATAAATAAAAAATAATTGTTATTGTTTGTTGTTTTTTAAATAAAACAATGGGTAATAATGATAATATAATTTATATAGGGTATTGGCAATATGACAGAAGTTTTGTCACAGGAAGAAATTGATCAATTATTAACCGCGATTTCTACCGGTGAAGTTGATGCCGAAGAGATGAATCAATCAGGTGATCAGCGCAAGATTAAAATATATGATTTTAAAAGGCCTGATAAGTTTTCTAAAGATCAAATTCGTACCATATCTATGATTCATGAAACATTTGCCCGTTTAACAACTACCGGGCTTTCTGCACAATTAAGAGCAATGGCTCATGTTCATGTTGCCAGTGTTGACCAGCTAACTTATGAAGAATTTATAAGATCAATACCTAATCCAACTACATTAGCGGTTATTGATATGGAGCCGTTAAAGGGTAATGCGGTTTTAGAGATAGACCCGTCAATTACATTTGCCATTATTGATAAACTTTTTGGAGGCAAGGGTGAAGGTGATACAAAAATAGCAAGAGAGCTTACAGAGATTGAATCCGCTGTAATTGAAGGTGTTATTGTAAGAGTACTGGGTAATTTACGTGAGGCTTGGAGTAATGTTATAGACTTAAGACCCAGATTAGGCAGAATTGAAGTAAATCCTCAGTTTGCCCAGATAGTACCGCCCTCTGATATGGTTGTATTGGTAACATTAGAGACAAAAATCGGTGAAGTTGAAGGCATGATGAATTTCTGTATACCATATATTACAATAGAGCCTGTTATTTCGAAATTATCGGGACAGTATTGGTATTCAAGTGTCAGAAAAGGCACTACCACAGAAAACTTAATGGTTATAAAAGAAAGATTAAATACTGTTTATGTTGATTTAATCGTTGAAATAGGCAGAATAGATATCAAGGTACGAGATGTACTTGCATTAAGAGTCGGGGATTTTATTAAACTTGATAGAGTAAAAATTAATGATACTTTTTCATTGAAAATCGGTGATAAGGAAAAATTTGAATGCAGACCAGGTACCGTTGGTAGTAAAATGGCTGTCCAAATAGTGAAAATTTTAAATCAAATCGAGATAAAAGAATTTCTGGATATTGAAGGAGGTGAAGAAGCATGAGCGATGGTTCATTATCACAAGATGAAATAGATGCTTTGTTACAGGGCACAGATGATATTGGTTTTGATTCAAGTATGAATGCTACGCCGTCGAGCATTGGTATGACATCAGGCGGAGCATTATCGCAGGCGGAGATTTCTACATTCCAAAATCTGTTAAAATCTGCAGCCAATAATGAAGGGGAAGCATTGGGTGCAATGGTAGGTAAAAATGTTTCGCTTTCTAATCCTAAGATAGAAATTGTTCAGGTCTCTGATCTTCAAAATCAGCTTCCTGATGATATTGTTGAAGTAAAAATGGATTATGATACAGGACTTGCAGGTGAGCATAATTTTTTTATTGATATAGAAACAGCCAAGATTATTTCCGGTCTAATGATGGGACAGGAAGGCGGTGATTTAACCGAAGCTTCTTTGAGTGCATTGAGTGAAGCTATGAATACCATCAGCGGCAATGCCTCAACTACAATAGGCAATCAGATAAAAAAAGAAATTCGTACAGCACCGCCCATTGTTAATAAAATATCTAAAAGCAGTATTTCTTTAGCACCTGCGGGTAATTTTGTAAAGGTAATGTATGATTTTACAATCGAAAGTCAGCCTTCTTCTTTAATAGAAGTTTTTGCATTAAATGTTGTAAAAGATATTGCAGGAAGTTTATTACCTGCATCTAATGAGATGTCTAATATGTCATCTTCAAATCAAATGCAGGGTCAATCTAATATGATGGGACAGCAAACAATGGGATCAATGAATATGAGCATGGGAATGGGCGGTCAAAAACCGCCTCAAGTACAGAGTGTTCAATTTACTAATTTTAATGATACTTTAACAGAAAGTCAGGCAGGTAACATAAATTTATTAATGGATGTTACCATGGATTTAACCGTTGAGCTGGGAAGAACCAAGAAATCAATAAAATATATTCTTGGTATGGGTGAAGGTACTGTATTAGAGCTTGATAAACTTGCAGGCGAGCCGGTTGATATACTTGTCAACGGTAAACTTATTGCAAGAGGGGAAGTAGTTGTTATTGATGAAAATTTCGGAGTCCGTGTAACAGAAATTATCAGTCCTGCTGACAGAATACAGGAATTAACATAAATTAAAACAAGTAATATGGGGGGGGAAATATCAAAAAATTCAATTCATTATATTTAATTATCATAGTTGTATTTTTCTTTAATCATATTTATATTCATTCCGCAAATGATAATTCCGGTGACGCTATATCTGAAAAAGAATACATGGAAGGTGTTAATAAAACTATTAAGGAAAGAGAAAATAAAGAATCAGATAAACAGGAAAAGGATAAAGGAAATATTAAAAAAATAAAAATCGGCTGGGGAGACTATATAAAAATTATTGTAGTTTTAGGAGTCGTAATAGTTATTATTTACGGATTATCTTTAATTATAAAAAAGTCATTAAATATTAGAGGTAAAATAGGGGATGGTGCAAATATTATTGTTAATCAGCCTCTTGGACCGGGAAAATGGATACAGGTTGTATATATCGGCGGTAAATTTTTAATATTGGGTGTTACGAATGACAGAATATCATTACTCACAGAAGTGACTGATCCAAAAGAAATTGAAAGATATGAAATAATGCTGAATGAAAAGAAAATCGAATCAGGGAATACTTTTGTGGATATTATTAATGATTTTTTTAAAAATACATTTAAAAATAAAGCTGTAAAAAGAAAATTTGATTATGAGATTGATTCTGTTGATTTCTTAAAAAAGCAGAAAAAAAGACTGGATGATATTAATGGGGATAATAAATAAGTCTGTAATAATTTTTTTATAAAAAACGGACAAATTTAATTTTATTGGCTTTATTTATAGATATGGGGGGGGAATTTTGAAGAAATATATAATTTTAATAATCTTCCTTTTTAATATATTTAATACAGTATATTTAAATCCGCAAGAAGACAGGATAAGGATACCTATACCCAGGATAAATTTTGATGTTGATGAGGCAAGAAGTCCTAAAGAAGTTGCTTTATCATTGCAGATTTTATTTTTATTATCAATTTTAACCTTGGCTCCTTCAATTATTATCCTGATGACATCTTTTTTAAGAATAGCAATTGTTTTTGATTTTGTAAAAAGAGCTTTGTCTTTACAGCAGATGCCTCCAAATCAGGTAATGTTTGGTTTAGCTTTATTTTTGACTCTTTTTATAATGTGGCCTACTTTTCAACAGATTAATGAGAATGCCGTACAGCCTTTTTTTAATGATACTCTTCCCCCTGAAAAAAGAATTAATATAGATGATTTTTTTAGTAAAGGCATTATGCCTATAAGAGAATTTATGTTTCGTCAAACAGATCCTAAATATGTCGGTTTTTTTATGAATCTTAGAGGTCTGGAAGCGCCAGATACTTATAATGATATTCCTACATATGTGCTTATACCTGCTTTTGTTATAAATGAAATGACTATTGGATTTAGGATAGGAATTTTACTGTTTTTACCCTTTATTATAATAGATATGGTTGTGGCTTCGACACTGATGGCAATGGGTATGATAATGCTTCCGCCAGTTATGATATCGCTTCCATTTAAGTTAATTTTATTTGTTGTTGTTGATGGATGGCAGTTATTAACGTATGAGTTATACAGGAGTTTCGGATAGTTGTTTTAAATATATTTTATTTGATTAACCGCGAAGGTTACGAAGTATATGAAGAATATTATTAAATATAATAATTTATTAAATACTTCGTGTTTTTCGTGCCCTTTGTGATTGGTTAATTTCAACATTTTTTTGGAGGTTTATTATGGACGATCAGTTATTAAATGAGGTTTTAATTAAATCAGTCAGGCTTGCTTTAATGATTGCTCTTCCTCTTATTGGGTCAGGAATGATAGTTGGATTTATCATTGCAATATTTCAGGCTACAACAAGTATTCAGGAGCAGACATTAACCTTTATACCTAAAATAATAGCAATAATAATTGCTCTTGTTATATTTTCACCTTGGATTTTTACTAATATTGTTGAGTTTACTACTCAAATATTTGATTTAATCCCGGATATGGCTATACCGATACCATAGATTTAATATTAAGGAGTGATTAATAATAAATATGATTTTATCAGATAGTTTATATTTACAATAAAGACACTAAAAAATAATGGAATTATTGGTGTTTTTCAGTGTTTATGGTTTATTTTTAAAATTTTAAATTTGATTTTATTTAAATAGGAAAAAAATTTGGAATATTTTGTGCTTAATTTTCAAAAATTCATGCTTGTATTTGCCCGTATTGTAGGATTGATATTAACGGTCCCTTTTTTTGGATCGGCAACAATATCGGTCAGGGCAAAATTAGGTTTTACTTTTTTCTTAACGGCACTTTTATTTCCTTTATCATATAAATATATTCCACCGGTTCCTGAGGATATTATTGCATATACACTTGTAGGTATTATTGAAGGTCTTATCGGAGTTGCTATCGGATTTTGTATACAGGTTTCTTTTGCCGCTTATCAGCTTGCCGGTCAGTTTTTTACCGTACAGATGGGTTTTGGTGCCAGTGAGGTATTTGATCCTATGAGCCAGATTAGTATTCCCCTGATGGGGCAGTTTTTATATCTGTCTGCAATATTAGTATTTATTAATCTTCATGGGCCGCTTTTAATCATTAAGGAATTATATCATTCTTTCGAATTAGTTAATGCCGATGTATTTTTACAGGGGGCAGTTATTGATTCTAAATATGGATTAATTGCATTATTCAGCGATATGTTTTTAATTGCATTCAGGATAGCCTTGCCTATTGTCGGTGCATTATTATGTGTTTCCGTTACAATGGGATTATTGGCAAAAGCTGCACCGCAAATGAATTTATTATTAATAGGATTCCCGATTTCTATTACGGTCGGATTTTTAATTTTAATTGTTATATTGCCCGGTATGATTTTGTTGTTTGGAGATTATATAGATGAAGTTTTTATGAATGTATGGAGATTAATGAGGGAGCTATCAGGTGGCTGACAGTATTTTATTATATGAAAATGAGTTAATTATTCCCCATAATTTTGTGCTTGATCTTCAGAGATTTGCATCTGCCGAGTCTGAAGGCAGAACAGAAAAAGCAACGGAACATAAAAAACGGAAAGCAAGAGAAGAGGGTAGGGTAGCGTTGTCAAAAGAGCTTCCTGCTGTAATAATTACTCTTTTATCATTTATATTAATATATTTTCTTGCAAGATATTTTTATATAACTCTTTATAATCTTTTTTTGTATACTTTAGAAAATGCCTGTACTATTGATATATTTAAAGATAATATTTTTAAAGATCTTATTATTATACCTTTCCTGAAAATATTTGGACCGGTAGCTGCTATAGCTTTTATTAGTGCAATATTCAGTAACTATCTTCAGATTGGATTAAAGTTTACAATTAAATCAATAAAACCAAAATTAAATAAAATAAGCCCTAATATTTTTAAGTTTTTTAAAAATCAGGTTTTTTCAGTTACAGGCTTATTCAATCTTATTAAATCAATAATTAAGATAGGCATTATAATGCTTGTAGCATATTTTACATTATATAAAGAAATTGAAGGATTTAAGAATATTTTATTTGTTGAGAATGTTTTTTATTCTATTATTTTTATATTTAAAATAATTTTTTCTGTTGTATTAAAAACAATGCTTATACTTCTTGTTTTTTCAATTTTAGATATATTGTTTGTAAGATGGCAATATGAAGAATCATTAAAAATGAGAAAAGAAGAGATAAAAGAAGAATATAAAGAATTATATGGTGATCCGAATGTAAGATCAAGATTAAGACAGATGTACCAGGCAATATTATCACAGAAAAAAATGCTTGCGGAAGTACCAAAAGCAGATGTAGTTATAACAAACCCGACTCATTATGCTGTTGCTCTTCATTATGACAGATACATTGATGAGGCACCGAGAGTAACTGCTAAGGGTAAAGATAAATTTGCGCAGAAAATTAAAGAGATAGCTAAAGAAAATGATGTCTATATGTATGAAAATGTTGCACTTGCAAGGATGTTGTATAATGAAGTAGATGTTAATGATGTTATACCCAGTACCATGTATGGTCTTGTTATTAATGCTTATAAACTTGCTATGCAGCATAAACAGATGAAACAGACGGTTTAAAGTTCTAGCTTTTTTAAATCAGGACTTAACTGTAGTGGTTATTGTTTTATATAACGGGATTTATAATGGTAGCGATAAGTAAGTTTGATTTTATAAATCTTGAATTGCGATTTATTGCAATGTAAGGAGTGAATATGAGTGACAGCAGGGTAAGCTTTAATCTTGCAGAAATTATCAGGCAGCCCGCATTAATTTTTGCGGTATTTTTAATCACAATTGTATTAATGCTCATTATACCTATGCCTGAGTTTATGCTTGATTTTTTAATGAGTCTAAACATTATTGTTGCATTATTAATAATCCTTACAGTTGCTTATTTAAGAAGTGCCGTTGATTTTTCCATATTCCCATCGGTTTTATTAGCTTCCACTTTATTTAGGCTGGCAGTTAATGTAAGCTCTACAAGATTGATACTTACAAAAGGAGTCAATTTTAATGGAAGGATGGTAAGAGCTTTCGGCGATTTTGTTATCGGTACTACAGGAACATCGGGAATGATTATCGGGCTTATAATCTTTGCCATATTGGTTGTTGTACAATTTATTGTAATAACAAGAGGAGCAACAAGAGTTTCGGAAGTTGCAGCCAGATTTTCACTTGATTCTATGCCGAACAAATACATGGCTATAGATATGGATGTACAAAACGGAATAATCGATGAGGCTGAAGCAATCAGGAGAAGACAGGAATTGCAGGAAGAATCTTCATTCTACGGTAATATGGATGGAGCCAGTAAATTTGTGCAGGGTGATGTTATTGTAGGTATAATAATAACATTTGTTAATATATTAGGCGGATTTGCCGTTGGTATGCTTACAAGAGGCGAAAGTTTTGATTTAGCTCTTGCCAATTATATTCCTTTAACGATAGGAGATGGGCTTGTAAGCCAGATTCCTTCACTCTTGATAAGCACTGCAACAGGTCTTATTGTAACAAGAAGTCAGTCTAAGGATGCAATAGGTACAGTTGTCTGGGCACAGATGTCAAAGCAGTATAAGGTGTTTTTTATTGCTGCTGCTTTTTTAGGAGTAATGGCGTTTTTACCGGGATTCCCGCATATAATATTAGCTATACTATCTATTGGTATGGGGCTTGGAGGTTATTTTCTTTATAGAGCAGACAGGAGATTGCTTACACAACAGATAGAAAAAAAAGAGGAAAAACCGGAATTTAAAGGACCGGAAAATGTTGATTCACTATTAAAAATAGATCCATTGAGTTTATACATAGGCTATGAATTAATTCCGCTTGTTGATAAATCAAAGGGAGCAGAATTATTAAACTCAATTACAGGATTAAGAAGAACGCTTGCTCTTGATCTGGGCATCATAGTGCCTCCGATAAGAATCCAGGACAATATGAGATTAATGCCCAATCAGTATACTTTTAAAATAAGAGGACAGGATATTGGTAAAGGTGAAATAAAGATAGGATATCTTATGGCTATGGGTGAAGGGACAGAAGAAATACAGGGAGAAAAAACTGTTGAGCCTGCTTTTGGTATGCCTGCTTTATGGATTAATGAAAATTTACGTGAAAAAGCAGAAAGCCTTGGATATACAGTTGTTGATGCACCGACTATTATATCTACACATATACAGGAATTGTTAAAAGAACATGCCAGTGAAATATTAGGAAGAGAAGAAGTAAATAAAATAATTGATAATGTTAAAAAAGATTTTCCAAATGTTGTTGATGATGTTTTGGCTGACTATAAAAAATCAGCAATACAAAAAATATTACAGGAATTGCTGAATGAAGGTGTGTCAATAAGAGATATGGTTACTGTATTGGAAACTTTAAGCGACCATAGCCCTCAGACGCCTCTTTATGAATTACTTGAGTATATAAGATATTCACTGAGAAGATCTATATCAATGAAATATATTGATGATGAAAATAAATTATATATTTTAAGATTTAATCCGGATATAGAAAATGATATTTACAGGAATTTAAATATGGCTGATGACGGATCTCCTATTATTACTTTAAGACCTGATGCTGTTCATAATATACAAAATGCAGTTAGAGGAAAAGTAATAGAAATGGTTAATAAAGGATATCCTCCGGTTATACTATGCCAGCCGCCTGTAAGAAGAGCTATTTGGGAAATTACAAGATACGTGAATAAAAATATAGCTGTAATCAGTACAAGGGAAGTTATGCCCAATATAGAATTAACATTATTCAGCCAGATTACTTTAGAAGAGAAGGTGCCTAATGCATAGTAATAATTTAAAATAAAATAGCAAGGAACCGCTGATGAACGCAGATATACGCTGTTATTATTTTTTTATATCATTGAAAATTAATAAATTGATATATATTTTTTTTAGTATTTTAATATATATATTTTTTTTTTTATTGAGAAAAATTCATAATAATTATAAAGGAGTAGATTATGGAATATAGAGAAATAGAAGCGATTACTCTTGATGAAGCAAAAATGAAGATTAGAAGAGAATACGGCGACAGTGCCAGGATAATAAAGGTTACTGAAAATACAAATAACGGATTTTTTGGTTTAGGCAGGAAAAAATCGGTAAAAGTATTAATAAGTATTACTGATACCGATTTATTACGTAAATATAAGGAAAATATGGGTATTAAAAATCTAAATGCAGTAAAAGGTAATAATAAGATTAATGTATCTGATAGTAATGAATCAATATCTCTTAGCTTAATAATGGAGAAATTAAATAAAATTGAAAATGAAATGAGTAAAAATAGAAATAAAGAAGATGATATTCATTCAAATATATTGGAAATAAGACAAATACTTCAGGAGAATGAATTTTATGACGATTTTATAAATAATATAATTGAAAATATAAATAATGATTTGCCGTATTCTAAAATAGAGGACAGGCTGGAAGTTCATAAATATGTTTATAATTTTATAATGGATAAACTTATTGTACCTAAGGGGCTTTTAAAGAAGACTGATGATAAAAAAGTCTTTATACTTGTCGGCCCAACCGGTGTTGGTAAGACAACAACAATTGCTAAGATTGCAGCTAATGCAATAAAAGAAAAATTAAAGGTTGAGCTTATAACTATTGACGGTTATAGGATCGGCGCTAAATACCAGTTGGAAAAATACGCGGAGTATATGAGGACACAAATGTCGTCTATTGAAGACAATCTTGAATTACAAAAAATAGTTGATCTTTCTGATGCAAATTTAATTTTAATTGACACAATTGGAAGAAGCGCAAGAGATGAGATGAATCTTGTGAAAATGAAACAGCTTCTTAAATTAAATAATTGTCATGCTGACTATATACTTACAATATGTGCATCAGTCAAAAAAAGTGAGGTAAAAAAAGTTTTTAAGAGTTTTAATATATTTGATTATCAAAGTATTATAATTACTAAGGTTGATGAGTCAGAATCTGTAGGTGCAATAATAAATGATGCTATTGAAAAAAAATGTGAAATTAAATTTTATACAAACGGACAGAAGGTGCCTAGTGATATTGAAAGAGCAGATAAAACAAATATAATGTCATTAATAAAAGGATTGGAAGCGGAAGTTTATTTAAGCAGTGTGAGTTATTAAATTTATAAAAAATTATTAAAAAATTAGTATTTAATGGTTATTAAATAAATTAATTATTGTATAATTAAGGAGAAAAAATGGTTGATCAAGCAGAAGGATTAAGAAATATCATGCAGATGAATAATTATATTAATGATCAGAAAAGAACAAGGATCATAACTATATCAAGCGGTAAGGGAGGAGTAGGAAAAACAAATATTGCTGTTAACATGGGTATTGCTTTTGCTAAACTTGGTAAAAAAGTTATTATAATGGATGCTGATCTTGGGCTTGCAAATGTCAACGTATGCCTTGGCATTATTCCCAAATATAATCTTTATCAACTTATTAAAAAACAAAAAAGAATGAAAGACATTATTATTGATACAAAATACGGCATACAGATTGTTGCAGGAGCAAGCGGTTTTTCAAAAATAGCTAATTTAACGGATGAGGAAAGAATGGGTGTAGTAAGAGAATTGGATACCCTGTCATATGCTGATGTTATTATTATTGATACAGGAGCAGGTGTCAGTAAAAATGTTATATCTTTTATTATGGCGGCTGATGAGGCAATAATTATAACAACTCCTGAGCCTACTGCAATAACCGATGCATATGGTATAATTAAAATTATTGCAACAGAAGTAAATAACCCAAAACTTGATTTAAAACTGGTTGTAAATAGGGTTACTTCAGTAATTGAAGGCAGGAAAGTAGCAGAACGGGTAATAAATATTGCTGGGCAGTTTTTAAATGTAAAAATAGAGAATCTAGGTTTAATATATGATGATCATATTGTGTCACAAGCTGTAATAAAACAGACGCCTTTTATTGCTCTTGATGAGACCAGTAAAGCATCTATCGGTATTAAACATATTGTATCAAGATTAGAAGGTATTGAGTTTAAAGAAGGAGGCGGATTAAAGAGTTTTATTAAAAGATTGTTAAACATTGGTTAGGAGATTAGATTTTTTTATTTGCCTAATGCAATGTTTTTTTATATAATTAATATTTAGAATGATTAATTTTTATGAAAGAGTATAAATTTGCCTTTTATTTCTGCTTGATAGCAGGAAGTATTTTTATTTTGTTATCGATATTATTAAATATAATTGCACATAATAGTATTTTTGTGATTATATTTAAATCATTATTATCCGGAATATTTATTGCTGGAATTACGTTTGGCATAGTTGTTTTTTTTACTAAATATTTAGGTATGGATTTTGATAATATTAATAATGATGAGATGAAAGATAATACTGATCCTATGGTTGATATTGTTGTTGATGACAATATAAATATAAATAATGAAGAAAATGATATGGATAATGATTTTAATGTAATGGAAAATAATAATAAATTATCATCAGGTGACAATAAAGATAATAGTAGTAATGATGATACATTAGGTGATAATGATTTTGGGAATGATTATAATGATGAGAATGAAAATAATAATGTTGAAACCGGCGATGATTCTAATAAAATAACTGAAGATGATACTAAGATTGATTTAGAAAATATAGATGGCGATTTATCAGATTCTTTTTCGCTGGATGAAGATGGCAATGATGCGGATAATGGTAATGCTATCGATGAATCTGATGATATCGACGTGGAGCTTAAAGATAAGGTAGGTTTTGAGGTTTCTTTTGAAGATGTCGCAAAAGCTATCAGGACTAAAATGAGGGATGATGATTGATTTTAATATTTATAAATATTATTTTTTAAATGCTATATATGTTTAACATATATATATCTGGGAGGATCAAGGTGAATGATGATATTAAAATAGAAGATTATAATGAAAATGAACTCTGGATTTTATATAAGAAAAATAAAAATCCCGCTATCAGAGAGCATTTTATTAAACAGTATGCTCCATTAGTTAAATATGTTGCCGGTAAAGTTGCAATGGGTAAACCTGGTAATATTGAATATGATGATCTTGTGGGTTTTGGCGTTTTTGGTTTAATAGATGCAATAGAAAAGTTTGATCCTGATAAAAATGTTAAATTTAAAACTTATGCTGTTACAAGGATAAGAGGATCAATATATGACGAATTAAGATCAATTGATTGGGTTCCAAGATCAATCAGACAGAAAGTAAAAGAGGTTGAACAGGCAATAATAAAAATTGAAGGAAAAACCGGTAAGATTGCAACAGACCAGGAAATTGCGGATGAGTTACAGCTTGATATCAGGGAATTTTATTCTCTTATGACAAAAATATCTTCAACATCTATAATATCATTAAATGATACATGGCACACAGGTGATGATAGTGATAAGATTTCGATTCTTGATACTTTAGAAACACCTCAATCCTCTAATCCTGATATAAATGCTGAAAAAGAAGAAGTAAAAAAATTGGTTATTAAGGCAATTAATGAACTGCCTGATAAGGAAAAAAAGGTTTTAGTTTTATATTACTATGAGGATTTAACTCTTAAAGAAATCGGTGAAGTACTGGAAGTAACAGAGTCAAGAGTCAGCCAGTTACATACAAAAGCTATTATAAGATTAAGGGCAAAATTGACTGAAATTAAAGAAGGTATAATTTAATTATTGTAAATAATTTTGGTGTTTTAAAATGCAAGTACTAAAAGAAATGCTTAAAAAATTACTAGAAGAAGAGTCTCATATAAAGAGTATAGTAGCAACTGGCAGCTCATTGGAAGAAGCATTGCAAAATGCCTGTAATGAGCTGGGGATCGGGATTAATGAACTTGATTATGAGATTATTGAATATGGTAATAAAGGTATGTTTGGTTTAGGCAAGAAAGATTTTAAAATTAAGGTTTATAAGGCTAAGGATGAACAGGAAATATTTGATAATTTATTAAATGTAGATTACGTTCAAGAGGAAGAAGAATTCGTTATTAAACCTGAAGTAATTAATAAGGATTCGGAAGCCTTCGTGCGTGTTACATCAAGAGGAGTTTTATTAAAGGTTACACATCCTGTGGGTAAAGGTAAAAGGATTAATGAAAAAAAGGTTTTTGATGCTATTTATTCCAGGGGAGTACAAAATTTTGATAATAATAAAGTAAATAAAATAATAAGGGAATCAAGCGGTGAATATTGCAGGATAGGAGAGATGCCTCTAAATGTTGCCAATGATTCTACCGCAACGGTACAAATCAGCAGTGATGAAATGAAAGCTTATATAATTTTAACGCCGCCAAGACCGGGCGGTTATGATCTTGAAATAGATGAGATAAAGAGTATATTAAATAATAATGGAGTTGTAATAGGCATTAAAGATGATATGTTAAATAATATTATGGATTATCCTCTTTATAATGAACCTGTTTTAGTAGCGGAGGGTATTAAAGTACAGGATGGCAGGAATGCTGTAATACATTATAATTTTAAAACTAATAAGGATGAAGTACATTTTGAAGAAGAAGATGGTAAAGTAAATTTTAAAGAATTAAATATAGTACAAAACGTTGTTGCAGGTCAGATACTGGCAACTAAAGAGCCTGCAACTGACGGAGAACCGGGAAGGACTGTTACAAATAAATTAATACCGCCCAGAAACGGCAAAGATGTTAATCTATTGGCAGGAAGGAATGCAAAAGTAACTGAAGATGGTAAAAGTGTAGTTGCTGAGATTAATGGTCAGGTTTATTTAATGGGTGGTAAGATAGTAGTTGATCCAGTTTATACAATACAAGGTGATGTAAGTTTAAAAACAGGTAATATTTTATTTTTAGGTACTGTAGTAATTCAGGGTAATGTTGAAGATGGATTTAGCGTAAAAGCTGCTGGAAATATTGAAGTACATGGTAGTGTAGGAAAATGTGAGCTTGATGCAGAGGGTGATATTATAGTTAATGGCGGAGTTATGGGTAAAAATGAAGGCATTTTGACTTCCGGTAAAAGTATATATGCAAAATTTATTGAAAGTGTAAAAATTGACGCTAATGAAGGTGTTTATGTACAGGATGGTATATTGCATTCTTTTATCGATGCAACAAAAGAAATTGTTTGTGTAGGTAAAAGAGGAGCAATAGTTGGAGGCAGATTAAGAGCCGGTGAAATGGTTAAGACAAAAACTCTTGGTTCAATAGCAAATCCTGAGACTGTTATAGAGGTGGGAATAGATCCTAAAAAAAGACAATTGTTATTAGAACAGGAAGAAAAAAGAGAAAAAGCTTATAAGGAACTTGAGCCTGTAAAGGCAAATTTGGAAAATTTAAAACATCAAAAGCAGGTTATGAAAGCATTACCTCAGGAAAAAGAAGAATTATTTATTGAATTACAAAGTAAAGTTAATGAACTTGAGGGCTTGATTAATGAGGCAAATGAAGAGATTAAAAGTATCGAGGATTATTTGTCACAATTAAAAAGTAAAGGTAAAGTTATAGCCTCTAAAAAAGCTTTCCCTGGTGTTAAGATATATATAAAGAATGCTTTTTTGGGATTAAAAACGGAATATAAAAAAGTTGCTTTTGTATTACAGGCAGGTGAAGTCAATACTCTTCCATATGAAGAGGAGGAAGTTAAACGGAAAAAATAAAAATCTGATTTAGAGGGTGATTTATTTAATAATTTAATAAAAGGAGTTTTTATTAAGTAAAAGTTTTTTATGTGATCATTTATCAGAAAATTCCTTTATTAAATAAACCCTTAGTGTAAAAAAAGGAGGATTCTTTATGGCTGTGAATCCTTTAGATCTACAAGTAAATTTTTCACAAATTAATCAAATTAGCAAACAACAGTCTTTAAGTAAAGAGAGTGAAGTGTTAAGACAGGATCAATTAAGCGAACAGGTCCAGAAGAATAGTGATAAAAATTCGGAAGATGTTCCTGAAACAAAAGATTTATCAGAAGGTCCGGGAAAAATAAAAGATGAAAATAAAAAGAAGGAATCAAAAAAGAATAACGAAGAGTCTCAGGATAGTGAAGAAATGAATAATGAAGAAAATAAAGATGAAGATGATAATAAAAAAAATAAAGAATTAAAAGATCCTAATTTAGGGCAAAATATAGATATTGTCGGTTAATAAAAACAATTATTACTTAGGTTTCTTATAATTAATTTGGGAGGGGGAAGATGCTTATTAATATTATTTTATTTTTTTTAAATTTAATTTTTTTGTTTTTTGGTTATTATATAATAAAAAATAAAATAGAAAAAAAAGTAGTAAACAAGCAAATCTTAAATAAAATAAAAGATGAAATTAACTCAATGATTATAAAACTTAATGAAACTACCGTTAATAATATTTCATTAGTTGACGGGAAAATCGGGGAACTTAATAAAAGAATAATCCTTGCTGATAAGAAAAAGGCCGGTTTAAAAATCGATATATTAAAAAATAAAGAAGATGATGTATTTAAAGATATAAAAGAATATACATATTCTCCAAAAAAGGTAGTAAAACAAAGCATTAAAAATACCGAAAATTTATTTGATAATGTTATTAATGGTGAAATATCATCCATTGATGATAAGATAAAAGATATGACTGATATTGAAAAATTAAATTTTTTGATTGATGAGGGATGGGATTTAAATAAAATCCAGAAAAAATTAAAAATATCAACCGGAGAGCTGGAACTTTTTTTGAATACTCAGAAGCTTCGTTCATAATATTATATTATATTATATTATATTATGATAAAAATAATCAAAAAGGCTCTTTTTTAGATAAATTCGGTTTTTATTGATAATTTATATATAGAAGAAAATATATTATGGAGTAGTTTATGGGTAGAGTTATCGGTATTGATTTAGGTACTACAAACTCTGCAGTAGCTTATATAAATAAGAGTCAGGTAGAAATAATTCCAAATTCATTTGGCAACAGAGTCACTCCTTCGATTGTTGCATTCACATCTAAAGGTGAGATTATTGCCGGAGAAACAGCAAAAAATCAGGCAATTATTAATTCTGAAAAAACTATAATTGGTATTAAAAGAAAAATGGGCAGCAATAAGTCCATATTAATTGGCGGAAAAGAATATTTACCTCAGGTTATTTCTGCATATTTACTGGCTAAATTAAAAGAGGATGCTCAAAAATATCTTGGTGAAGAAGTTACTGATGCAGTTATTACTGTACCGGCATATTTCAGTGATTCTCAAAGGCAGGCTACTTTTGATGCAGGGAAGATTGCCGGTTTAAATGTTTTAAGAATAATTAATGAGCCTACTGCCGCTGCATTAGCTTATGGATTTAACAATGAAAAAATAGAACAAAAAATTTTAGTTTATGACCTGGGGGGAGGTACATTTGATGTATCTATATTGGAGATTGACAACGGCGTTTTTGAAGTAATTGCAACAAAAGGAAATAATAAACTTGGAGGTATGGATTTTGATTTAAGGCTTAGAGATCTGGTAATAAAACAGTTTAAAGAAGAAACAGGGATTGATCTATCCAAGGATAGATTAGCTTTACAAAAGATTAATGAAGTGGTTGAGAATGCAAAAATAACTTTATCAGATAAAACAGAAACAGAAATCAATATTCCTTTTATAAGTGCAGATAAGGATGGACCAAAACATTTAAAATTCGAAATAAAAAGAAGTGATTTTGAAAAACTTATTGTGGATTATATTGATGAAACTGTAGAATTAACAAAACTTGCCATTAAAGATGCAAAAATTGATATTAATGAAATAGAGAAAATAATAATGGTAGGCGGATCTACAAGAATACCATTGGTTATAAAAAAAATAGAAGAATTCGCCAATAAAAAAGTTTTTAGAGGAATAGATCCTGATGAAGTTGTTGCAAAAGGAGCAGCTATACAAACAGGAATTATTAAAGGTGAAGTATCCGGAATTGTTTTAATTGATGTAACTCCATTAAGTCTTGGTATTGAAGTTGATGGAGGTAAATTTATACCGATTATTAAAAGGAACAATCCTATTCCTACTTGTGAAAAAAAAGTTTTTACTACAACAGTGGATAATCAGGAAGAAGTTGAAGTACATATATTGCAGGGAGAGAGAAGACTTGCTTATGAAAACATATCATTAGGTAAATTTATATTATCCGGAATTAGAAAAGCAAAAAAAGGAATTCCCAGGATAGAAGTAACATTTGATATAGATGTTAACTCAATTGTACATGTATCAGCAAAGGATATTGATACAGGGAAAAAACAGGGTGTGGAGATAAATGCAAAGGTCGGTTTAACAAAGGATGAGATTGATATGCTGATTAAGGATGCAAAGAAAAACATAAAGAATGATGAAAGAAAGCTTTTATTTTATGAAGCCAAAAATGATACAAAGGATATTATTTTAAAAATTAACAGTATAATAAATGAAATTAGTATTGAGAGTAAATTTAAAGAAGAAATAGATAATATAATATTTTTATCAAATAAGGCAATAGATGAAATGAATGTTGGTGAGATTATCAAAAACAATAAAATATTAATGGATTTTTATGAAGAATTGGAGTTTTTAAACAAAAATATTGAAAATGAGTCTATAATTAATTAATAAGGAAGAATTATTTTTAATATTATGTAATAACAAGAATATACAATATGGATAATTTATTTTATCACTCTGATAACTATTATGAAATACTCAATGTAGGATCTACAGCCAGTCAGGATGAGATTAAAAAGGCTTATAAAAAATTAGCTAGTATATATCATCCTGATGTTGCTAATGATGATTCGACAGAAATATTTAAAAATATTGTAAGAGCATATACAGTTTTAAGAGATAATGAACTAAGGGACGAATATGACAAGCAATTGGCAGAAAATAATAAGGTTAAAAAATTAAGTTTTAAGTTTTATTTTGAAGAGATAATAAAAAGGGTCAATATATTTAATACATTTAAGATTTTTTTCAAGGAAATTAATGAAAAAAATAGATTAGATATTGAAGATAAAGATTTCTTAAAACCTGATGTAGCTGTTTCAGAGAAGATATTGGAGATGTCTTTAAATGAATTAGAGGAAAGATTGGAGTATTCTCAGAATATATTTGTTAAGATGAATGCTGCTATCGCAATTGGATATAAAAAAGAAAAACAAAGTTATACACTATTAAAAAAAATGGTTGTAGATTCCGATATTGATGTTAAAAAAGCAGTTATATGGGCAATAGGTAATCTGGGATTAAAAAACAGCTTAAATTTTTTAAAAATTATTTATGATTCTAATAATTCTATAATAAGATTGGATATATTAAAGGCTATATTTAGAATTGCCGGCGGGAAAGGTAAATTTTTAAATAACATGCTGATGCGGGGTTTAAATGACAATAATGAAGAAGTAAGGTTAGGTGCATTGGAGTTATTTGTATATACTAATAAAAAAATATTGTTTGAAGATATAAAAGAATTATATAAATCAATATCCATAGATAAAAAAATATTAATAGATAAGCTTGTTAATGAGAAAAGAATAGTAAATTTTGAAGGAGATAATAATGTCTGATGAATTGAATCAGGATGTCAATTTACAGGAAGAATTTCAAATTATATTGTTTCAGTTAGGAGCCTCACTTTATGGAATACCTATAGAAAAAGTATCCGAAATTATTAAAATAGAAGAAATAGCAATGTTACCAAAAGCACCCAGGTTCATAGAAGGAGTGTTAAATTTACGCGGTAATGTAGTGCCTATTATTGATTTAAGAAAAAGATTTGGTATGGAACAGGTTGAAAGAACAAAGAAAAATAAAATTATTGTTTTGTTGATAGGTAAAAGATTATTTGGTATTATTGTGGATTCTGTTCATGAAGTATTGGCATTGTCTAAAGATGATATTGAACCTTCTTTACCTACTGCATCAGGTTTAAAAGCAGAGTTTATTGATTCTATCGGTAAATATAATAATAAGCTTATTATTATAATTGATATTACAAAAATAATACAAAGTAAAGAAAATATTAAGGTTATGGAATAATTAAGGAATTAAAATGATCCATACAGACCAGGATAAATTTTTAAAAGCATTTCTTGAAGAATCAAGCGAATTATTAGACGCTTTAAATGAAAAATTATTAGCGCTTGAAAAATACCCGGAAGATATTAATATAATAAACGAGATATTCAGGATTACCCATTCTATTAAAAGCGAGTCGGCTCTTGTCGGTTTTATGAAGATTTCTGAACTTGCTCATAAAATGGAAGATATTTTTGAAAAGATAAGAAAAGGTGAGCTAATTGTAAATAGTGAGATTATAAATACAATTTATATTGCTTATGACAAGATGATCGAGATCATGAGCGCCGTACAAAATAATGAAGATGAATCATCATTTAATATAACTGACGAGATTAATAGCCTTTCATTTATATTAAAAAAGTTTCCATTAACAGATAAAACAGAAAAATTAAAAGATAAAGTTGATATTAAAAAAGAAAAAAAAGGTTTAATAAAAGATTTAGATATAGAATTTAGTGATAATGAAAAAAATCAGATTGAAGACGGTTTGGAAAGGGGTGAAAAATTATATAAGGCTACAATTAAGATAGATGATGATTGTGAGATGAAATATCCAAGAGCATATCTGGTGTTTAATAACTTTGGATCAAAAGGAACAATTGTTAAAACGATTCCAGATGTTTTAACGGAAGCAGATGATTCAAAATATTCTATTGTTGATTTTTTTGTTTTGAGTGACTTAGATAATGAAATATTAAAAAAATGTACTGATGTTGATCAAGTTGCTATTAAAGAATTTGGGAATATTGGATTAAGAGTTTTGAAAGATTTGGGGCTTAATTTATCAGATGTTCCCGGGTATACGGATATGCTTATATCACAGGAAGAAATAGATGAAGGTGAGAGGATAGAAAGAGAATGGGAGAAGCAGTTTGAAAAAGAAATACAGGAAAAAGGATTAGATAAAACCCTTGAGGAAGAAGATAAAGCATTGACAACAGATCAAGTAATGATGCAAAGAACACAGAGAAAGGATCATAAATCATTTGTAAAACAAACAATAAGAGTAGATACTGATAGATTGGATACAATGATGAATCTTGTTGGTGAGCTTATTATTAATCATTCAAGATTTTCACAGATTAAAAATAAAATTACTGATACTACATCCATTGCTTTGATTAAATCAGAAATTGAAGATGCTACTAATGAACTTGAAAGAATTTCTGATCAAATGCAGATGGGAATGATGCATGTTAGAATGGTGCCTATAAGCAATGTTTTTTCTAAATTCCCCAGGATGGTAAGAGATCTTGCCAATTCTTTAAATAAAAAAGTTAATTTAATTCTTGAAGGCGAAGATACAGAAATAGATAGGGCTATTGTTGAGTTAATTACAGAACCTTTAACACATATAATCAGAAACTCAATTGACCATGGTATAGAAATGCCTGAAGTAAGAGAGCGAAAGGGAAAACCAAAAGAGGGTATAATTAATTTAAAGGCCTATCAACAGGGATCAAATATATATATCGAAATAATAGATGATGGTAAAGGTATAAGTATAGAAAAAATAAAAGAAAAAGCTATTGAAAAAGAGATTATATCAATACAATGGCTTAATCAAATGTCTGATGATGAAGTACTTAATTTAATTTTTGAACCCGGATTTAGTACAAAAGATGAAATAACCGGTTTAAGTGGAAGAGGCGTTGGTATGGATGTAGTAAAAAGCCAGGTAAAAAAATTAAGGGGTGATATTAATGTTGATACATCATTTGGCAGCGGAACAAAGATTACCATAATATTCCCGCTTACATTAACAATTGTAGAAGCCTTACTGGTAGAAGTTGATAAGAGTATTTTTGCTATACCCGTTAATGTTATTGAAGAAACTTTGAAAATAAGAATAGATGAAATAAAAGATTTTGATGAATATAAGGTATATAATTTGCGTGATGAGACATTGGCAATATTACATCTTTCGGAATTAGTTGGTATTAATACAAAAAAAGATAAAGATGAAGTATATGTAGTTGTAGTCTTTTATGAAAAAAGAAAGATAGGTTTTATTGTTGATGAATTAATTGGAGGACAGGATATAGTTATTAAGGCATTGGATGAGTCATTAAAAACGTTAGAGGGTATATCAGGAGCTACTGTTTTAGGTGATGGAAAAATAGCTATAATTTTAGATATTAACTCTCTTGTAAAAGTAAGGAAAAAAGAAATTGGTAAAGCAACAAAGGATTATGATTATTATAGTTCTGATGATGCAAAGCTGGATATATTATATGATGAATTGAATAAAGATCTAATAACGGATAAAAAGGATAAAATAGATTATAAAAAAGCAGAAAAAATTGACAATAGTATATCTGATGAAATTAATAAGATATATGACAGTATAAATAAAGATAATATTGTTGATAAAGACGAAATAAATGATTTTTATGATAAAGTAAATAAAGATGATACTATATTAAAACATGGAGAAGTTGATAAAAAAAAGCTGGAAAAAGATGTTATAAAAGATGACAAAGAAATAAAAGAAAAAAATAATTTAAAAAATGGAGGTTTATTAAGTAAAGCATTAAAATATAAAAATGGTAATGGAAATGAAGTAAAAAAAAATGCAAAAAAAGATAATGCGGATAATTTAGGGGTTGAAATAGACCTTGATTTAGATGATTTTTAAAGTTAATAAAAAGGTATATTAATAATAATCAACTAAATTTTATATATTGCTAAATCCGATATAAAATGTTATCCATTCCTAATCTATGAAAAAATGTATATTTGATTAATAATTATTAGTAAATTTTTTTTTTTATGATATAATGATTAGAGAAAAAATATAAGGGGAAATAATGGCTGTGAGAATAGTAATTGCAGATGATTTATCCTTTATGAGGATGGTTCAAAGGGAAATTTTGCAGGAAAAAGGTTATGATGTTGTAGCAGAAGCTAGTGATGGTTTTGAAGCTGTTGATAAATATAAACAATTTAGCCCTGATGTTATTATTTTAGATATAACCATGCCTCATATGAATGGCTTGGAGGCTATGTATAAAATATTTGAATATGATAGAAAAGCAAAAATTATTATTTGTTCTGCATTAGGACAGCAGCAATTAATAGTTGAAGCAATAAAAGCCGGAGTAAAAGATTTTATTGTAAAACCTTTTAAACCGGAAAGAGTAATAACAGCAATAGAAAAAGCAATTAAATAAATTTTATTTAACAGGAATATAAATTTTTATTATAGAATCTTCATTTTCTCTTCCTAAAAATTTTTCACCGTATAATTCAAAATCATCTCTTGTATATAATTTTAAATCAGTTTTAAAGATCCAGGTTCCAAATATATAATCATATGTAATTCTTAAATCATCGACTTTACCCTTATGAGTAAATACGGCATATTTACCGGAAGGAATTATTTTTACATCCATTCCTACCGGTATTTTATCAAAATTTAAAACTTCAATACCTGTAAATATTGAGTATTCAGTATCATTTGTAAAATCGGATAAATTAAAATCCTGTTCGCATTCACAGACACCATATGTTAATGGAAAATTGATTTTATTATTGATTTTTAATATTTTTAAATATGATTAATTTTAAATATGACTTTTCATAATTGATTTGTTTTTCTATTAAGTCATCACAAAAAAAGTCATCTTCATTTATTACTGCTGCTCTGATATATTTTGTTGATTTATTATCATAAAATTTATAACATTTATTTTCGGTTAAGAATATTTCAGAGTTATCTTTATAATTGATATCTTTTGCATAAAATATAATTGCTCCGTCTGTTAAACATAGATAATACTCATCTTTATCTAAATATTTTTTTAGATCATCTGCAATTTGCCTGACTGGTCTAACAATATTATTTATTCTGAATGTTTCGGAGTATGTATAAGTCAATAAAAAATGCGGGTATGTTTTTTCTTTATATCTAATTACATGGATAATGATTGACCAGCTTATAACTAAAACCATCAGTATACTTAGCAAAATTATTGAATATTTTTTTATATAAGTAATAATAAAAGCCGTACTCATGGGAATTATCCATATAAAATATGATAAAAAGTGGTTTGATGTATTCCCATAAATATAAAATGAAAATAATATTGCATAACCTATTATCATTAAATAGATATGTTTATTTGTTTTAAAAAGATAAATTGATCCTATTACTAAAATCAGCCATGATAAAAACGGGAAAAAGTATCCGTTTATTCCTTTTAGATTTGATATAAAAGAATGTATATTTAACTGTGAACTAGATTTTCTATAAATATTTTGATATAACTGCCCGACATAATTATCCAATAAATTATTTTTATAAAAATAATATGGAATACCTAAAAAAATAAAATAATAAGTAATATAAAAAATTATGAATGGAATTAAATATAATATAAAATGTTTAACCGTAATTGGTCTTTCTTTAACAGCATAATAAAAATAAATTAAGTTATATGTAAAGATAATAGGAATTATTGATGTGAAACCTAAAAAACCAATTGATAGAAATAAATTACCGATAAAAAAATTTTTTCTGTCATTTTTTGTTTTTAAAGAGAATGAAGGATTTTTTAGTATATGCAGTATTAATAACATGATCCAGAAGGTTAAGTATCCATGAGTACTCCCGATTGCTTCAATACCAAAAAGTCCGGCAGTACCAATTAAAAGTCCTGAAAAAAAACCACACCAGGTATCCAGTAATTTTTCACCAATAAAAAAAGCAATAATTGATACTCCTATCCAGAAAAGAATATTTGCCAGTCTAAGTGAGAATTCTAATGGACCAAATATGCATACAAAAGGCAGTGAAATTATATATCTTGCAGGAGGATGATATTGACTTATTAAAATCTTAAAGAAATCAACAATATTGAAAGACTTCAAGCTGTTAAGTAAATCATTTACAGAATTTAAATTCTGCATTTCTGATTCACCTCTAAATTGAGTAAAAGCAACAGAAAATGCAAATATTGATGATAAAATAATAACAATAATTAATAAAAATCTTTTTAAAGATGAATTCATTTATAATATATTTTTTTGATAATTAAAGTAGACTTGTTAAACATAATAGAATAAATGTATTTAAAAGTCAAATAAAAAAAGCTTACATTTTTAAAAGTAGGCTTTATCTATAAATTTAAGAAAAAAGGGATTACCTTTCAGTCGTTATCATCCTGATAACTCCTTATAGCCCGCTTCTTCTCACTGTATCAGACATCGTGTATGCTACTCACTAATAACATTATATTATGAGTTTATTACCGACCGTTTGAAGGCTTAAAATTCCTTATTCTCTATTGTATTAATTAAAAAAAGCCTACTTATTAAAAGTAGGCTTAATTTATTTTATGAGCGAGAAACGGGATTTGAACCCGCGACATCCACCTTGGCAAGGTGGAGCTCTACCACTGAGCTATTCTCGCCTGTTTTAAAACCAATTGTTTTGACTCTTGCATTTTGCGAGCGGGGGGAGTCGAACCCCCACACCTTGCGGCACTAGATCCTAAGTCTAGCGTGTCTGCCAGTTCCACCACGCTCGCTTATTTGAGCCGTAAAGGGGTCGAACCTTTGACCCGCAGATTAAGAGTCTGCTGCTCTACCAACTGAGCTAACGGCCCAAACAAAATCACACCGCGTCCGGCAGGATTCGAACCTGCGACCCACGGATTCGAAGTCCGGTACTCTATCCAGCTGAGCTACGAACGCTCATAATGGGTGAACGAAGGGACTCGAACCCTCAACAACCAGAACCACAATCTGGCGCTCTACCATTGAACTACGCCCACCATATCTGCGCCAACCAAGAATTGAACTCGGGACCCACGGCTTAGAAGGCCGTTGCTCTATCCAACTGAGCTATTGGCGCTTTATCCGACCACTTAAGATGTATGAAAATAAAGCTTTTATATTCCCGATACTCCTACATCTAAAGTGGTCGGATGAATCGGGATGAAGGGATTCGAACCCCCGATCTCCTGCTCCCAAAGCAGGCGCCTTAAACCGGACTAGGCTACATCCCGTTAAGGTTTAAAGAAATTAGCATATTAGAAAAATTTTGTCAATAATTTTAATATCTATATATAAAAAAAATATATAATTTTTTACAAACAGTAAACGATATTAATATTTTTCTCTTTAGATATATTAATGAAATATATCAAGGAGAATAAATAAAAATACAATTATTAAAAGTATATCATTTTGTATCGAAGGAAGAAATATATAATAAAATAAATGAATTTTCTTTACAAAAAAAATAAGTTTTTCTAAAATTATGAGACTAATTATAGATACAATGTTTCCTTTATTAGATTATTATACTATTTATGAGCATGAATCCAGTGAGTTTGGATATAATCAGTTTAATGCTGAAGTTGATATAAGATTTTACATTGATCTAAATATTTATAACCCCACAACACTTTTAGGAGTAGAATACACTAAAAAACGTCTATTATATTATTATTAGGTAATGCTATTTTAAAAGTATTAAATTTATATTAATATTAATAAAATTTTCTTTAATGTTAAATAAAAATTAATTATAATGTTTTTTAATTGTTTTTCAAGAGATTTTATTGGACTAACAATTTATGAAAACAACAAAAATACTGGTAATTACAAAAATGTTTCCCGCAAAAAATTTTATGCAAGATTGCATTTTTAATAAAAAATTAATTGATTATATGAGTAATAAATATGATGATCTGCAATTTAATATAATAAGACCTGTTATTTGGATTCCAAAAATACCATATATATATGATAAATTAAATTCAGTGAAGGTTATTGGGCATACATCAGAATCAGTTATTAATAGTTATCGTATTGATTATATACCAATTTTATCCTATGGTTCTTCTTTTTTAAGTTTTCAGGGTGAATCATATTATCTCAGTTTAATTAAGAAAATTGAGCCTATTATAAAAAATTATGACATAATTCATTCACATAAGATTTATCCTGATGGCTATGCTTCCGTTAAATTAGGAAAAAAATTTAATAAACCTGTATTGATGCATATACATGGAAGTGATGTTAATATTGGACTTTATGATAATAAATTAAAAAAACATTATAAATATGTTTTTGATAATTGTAAAGCATTGATAACAGTTAGTAATGATTTAAAAAAAAAGATAATTGATCAATATCCTCAGCATAGTAATAAGATTCATGTTGCGGTTAATGGAGTTAATTTAAATGAATTTATAGATAATAAAAAAAATATTAATGTAAGCAATCAAAAACAAAACAGTTATAAAAAAATTATTACATTTATAGGAAGGGTAGAGGATCAAAAAGGCATAAATGAATTATTAAATGCCTGTAAGGATTTAAAAGAAAAAAGAAATGATTTTATCATTTATTTAATAGGGAAATATAAAGATAAAGATTATAAAAAATATCATGAGTATGTTTTAAAAAATAATATTACGGATTTTGTAAGATTCATTGGTGAAGTTAATCATGAATCTGTGATTTCATGGTTAAAGTTTTCACATTTTTCTGTTTTACCCTCATATATGGAAGGTACACCTATGGCTGTTTTAGAATCCCTTGCATCAGGCACTCCTGTTGTTGCAACAAATATAGGAGGAATCCCTGATTTACTAAATAGTTATCCGGATAGGGGAATGCTTATTGATCCTAATAATATCGGCCAGCTGACAGATGCAATGGATAAGATGCTGGATAAAAATAAAGATAAAGAAAGCATATTAAAAAATGTTCATGATATAGATATATCCAGGCAGTCCAATATTATTTATAATTTATACAAGAGCATATCAAATTAAAAATGAAGCCGCAAATTAGTGTTTTAATGTCTGTTTATAATTGTCAAAATTATCTTAATTATTCAATAAACTCTATACTTATGCAAAAATTTAATAATTTTCTTTTTTATATAATAGATGACGGGTCTGATGATGATTCAAAAAAAATTATAAAAAAATTTGCAAAAAAAGATGAAAGGATTATTGCCTTGTTTAATGGTAAAAATAGAGGCTTAACTCATAATCTTAATCTTTTATTAAAAAAAGTTAATACAAAATATATTGCAAGAATGGATGCAGATGACATATGTCATAAAGACCGTTTTTATCATCAATACCGTTTTTTGGAGAATAATAAAGATTATGGTTTTACAGGTACAGGTGTGGCTTATATTGATGAAGCTGGTAATGAAACAGGCAGGAGGAAAATGCAAACAAGTTTTTTTAATATAAAAAAAAAGATTTATTTATTAAATTTATTTAATCATGGGTCAATAATGGCAAGAAATGATATTTTTAAAACATTAAATGGCTATAGAGATTTTTTTAAGTATTCCCAGGATTATGATTTATGGTTAAGAGCATTAGAAAAATATAAAGCGTGCAATATTAAAGAATCATTATATTATCAGAGGAAAATAAATACTGCGATCAGTAATGAAAAATTTAACTGTCAGGCTAAATTTGCTGCCCTTGCATCAGCTCTTGCTTTTGAAAGATTAAAAAAGGGGAGGGATTCATACGAGGAATTTTACAAACATGGATTTGATTATATGGATAATTATAAATTTAAAAAATATTTTTATCTTGCATTAAACGTTTTATATTATTATAAAAATAAAAAAAATACTGCAAGATCATATGCCGTTAAATCAATTAAAAATGGTAATCTTCATTGGAGGAATTTCAGGTCATTAATAGATTTAATTTAGAAACATTTTTATTATATTAAATAGTTTTATCTCTTCCGTTTTCCAATTGTAATTTTTGTTAACAAATTTAGCCCCGTTTAATCCCATTTGTTTTTGCAGTATTTTATTATTAAATATTTTTATGCATTTATTATATTGATCTGCAACATTATTAATATCAACTGCATAACCGGTTTTATATTTATTTATAAAGTTTTCCCATTGAGGAATATCGGTTATGATTACAGGTATTTTATATTTCATGTATTCATATAATTTTGTAGGCATGGATTTTTCATAATTCTTATTTTTATCCAATAAAATTAAGCCTATTGCATATTGTTCTATAAAATTTGTTTTATTATTCGGTATGATACCATGATAGATAATATATTGTTGCAGATTATTAGTTTTTATATAATCTTCAAACTGCTGTTTTAATTTTATGCTTCCAAAACTGCCTATAATATTGAGTTTTACCGGATGATTTTTTTTGATAAAATAATCGGCTAATTTAATCATTCTCCACAACCCCCTGTCTTCCGTTATTGAACCGATGTAAATAAATGAGTTGTTTTCTTTTTTTATATTATTTTTGTTATTATTTAATATTGGATAATTGTATATTGTTTGATGTTTAGTATTCTTTTTAAAATATATTTTATAGCCCTCTTCTGCTAAAATAATAAAATTTAAAAACATCTTAGCTAAAGACAAAAATATGTAACAGTTAATTTTTATAAGAGGTTTAAAAATAAAAGGTATCCAAATGGAAGTATCTGCTTGAGCTATAAAATCTTCATGCATATCAAATATAACCTTTTTTTTAAAAAGCCTTAACAGTATTCCTAAGGGTATAAGCTCAAAATCATGAAAAATATAAAGCAGTGAGCCTGTTCTTAATAATTTTGGGAATAATAATATACTTTTTAAAAATCTTAAAAGTCTGCGTTTAGGCTTATTAATATTGTGTATTTTTAAATTATTATTGTTATTTATCAAATCGGCATTAATATTAAACTCGTTTGTTGCAAAATATTCTATATCGTATCTTTTTAATAAACTGTTAATTTCTTTAAAATAAATCCTGTTGTCATAATAAGGATGCACTGTTGTAAATATGGTTATTTTGCTTTTTATATTTTTCAATATATTACCTTGTATTTTTCTTCATTAAACTGCCGGCTGTTTTTTTATTTAATATAAAGAAATAAATGAAGCCGTAAAAATAACCTATACCATATGAGAAGTGTGTTGTAATAAATGATATACATAAATATATGATGAATAAAAAAGATTTTTTATTATTTATAGCTGTAAATAATGATATAAAAAAAACAACCGTAATATAAATAAAGAAATATATAAACGGAGTTAAAATAAAAAATTTATTAAATACAGTAAATAACATTATAATAAAAGGCAATAATATTAATAAAATCGGGAATAACTGTCTGATTGATGAAATTGTTTTATGTTTTTTATTTACCATATTTTTCCAGAATCCGTATTGGTAAAATTTATCTCGTAGATTTATCCATTTATCCCTGCAGTAATATTTGATTTTGAGCCAGGGCAGCATCAATATCCTGCCGCCAGCTTTTTTTAACCTGATATTAAACTCAAGGTCTTCTGCTTTGATAAAATTTTCATCAAATAATCCTATTTTTTTAAATAATTCTTTTTTAAAACTGCCGAACGGGACAGTGTCTGTATATCTTTCTTTATTGTTTTTTATTGATCTGTATGATAAACCGACGCCTGCCGGATGATTTAAAACTGAAGCTATTGCTTCTGATTTTAATGTGTTGCAGGATACAGTTGTATCAAATATACCTCCTATGTTGTCAGCAGCATTATTTTTATGCCATTTAATTAATTCTGCAATGTAATTTTCTGGATATATACAATGAGCGTCACATCTTATGATAATATCTCCTGTTGCTTCTTTTATTGCCCTGTTTAACCCATATGACTGGTAGGTATCAGGATTATCTATTAATTTTATAAATGAATATTTTTTTAAATATTTATTTATAATTATTCTTGTATTATCTGTACTCATACCGTCAACTATTAATATTTCTGTATTCTTAATATCAAGATTGTTTTTTAATATACTGTCAAGACAATCGGTAATAAATTTTTCTTCCTGGTATGTCGGTATAATTATTGTAATCATCATATTAATTCAGTATATTAATAAATAAAATAAAAATATACAAGTTTTGTTTTATATAATTTCACCGTCAAGAAATCTGTAATTAAGAGCGTGTTTTAAATCTGATTTCATAATAAATCCATGCTGATTTATATCTGCGATTGTCCTTGCTATCCTTAATATCTTATGACATGCTCTTGCAGTTAATAAGTTTTTTTCTATTGATTCTTCAAGTATATCATTGGCTTCATTTTCCAAATGACAGTAATATGCAATTTTTTCTGCAGGTATTTTTGAGTTAAGATTATATTTTTCTTTTTTAAATCTTTCTTTTTGTATTTCTCGAGCAAATAATACTTCTTTCTTTAATTCTGTTGATGTTTTATTATTGTTGCTTTTAAATAAATCATTATAATTGATTCTGTCTACTTTTACCTGCAGATCTATCCTGTCAATTAATGGATTTTTTAATTTTTTTCTGTATTTTTTAATTTGCTGTATAGAACATGTACATAATCCGTTTTCCGTATCATAAAAACCGCATGGACATGGATTGCATGCGGCAATTAATAAAAAATCAGCAGGATATACTGCACAGCCGTTTCTTAATGAGATATATACCTCTTTTTTTTCAATTATAGTCCTTAATGCCTGTAATGTATCAATCCTGAATTCTAAAAACTCATCTAAAAATAATATACCTTTATGTGCCAGACTTATCTCACCCGGCAGTACTTTTACTCCGCCTCCTATCATTGCCCTGGATGATGAACTATTATGTGGAGATCTGAATGGCCTTTTAGTTATCCAATTTTTTTTTGAATCAACTTCTGAAACAATAGAATATATTTTGTTAATTTCTAAAATATCATTGTCAGTAAGGTCGGGTATTATCGTAGGCAGTCTGCTTGCAGCCATTGTCTTGCCGGAGCCGGGAGGTCCGATTAAAAGCATGTGATGATGCCCGGCTGCTGCAATCTTGAAAGCATTTACCAGATTAATTTGCCCTTTTATATCGGAATAATCACCATAAATATTTGGTGCATTTATATTATTTTCATAATTATTTTTTGTTATGGGCTGTATATTATAAACAATATCCTTAAGAGATTTGACAGGAAATATTGCATTTGAGTTTAAATAGGATACTTCTTTATAATTATCATGAGGTATAAATATTTTATTAAATCCATAGTTTAATGCTTCTATAACCATAGGCAGTATTCCACGTATCCATTTTATATCACCGCTCAAATTTAATTCTCCAAAATAAACACAATCCTTTGTCGACTCATCAATATACCCTGTGGCTTTTAAAATTGCTATTGCAATTGCAAGATCATAATGAGTCCCGTTTTTTATTGTTTCTGCCGGTGCTAAATTTATAGTGATTCTTTTTATCGGGAATTCAAAACCGCTGTTTATAATTGCAGGTCTTACTCTTTCTCTTGACTCCCTGACTTCCTGTGAAAGCATACCTGTTACAAAGATATTGGGTAGTCCGTTTTTTATGTCCACTTCAACTTCAACAAGGTTGCAGTACATACCCATCCTGCTGAAAGTATTCGCTTTACCTATCATTTTATTTCTCCATTGGTTTTTTATTAATCTAAAGGAATAAATTTGATAATCCATTACTATTAATTTGATTTTTTATAGATTTGGATGAAAATTATTTATAAGATTATTCATTTATATTGGACTGCCATATTTTTACATCATGAAAAGATATGTTTTTTGTTTTCCATTCATTATTAATTTTTTTATGTATTATATATTCATCATTTTCTTTATTATAAATGCTGAATCCGTTTTTTCCATTCATTTTTGATGCATAAACACCGGTATCGGCGTATTCAAAAAAATCATCTTTACTGTAATTTTCATGTAACTCGGCTATTCCTATACTAGCACCAATTTTGTATTTAGTATTTCTTAATTTAAGATAAAGTTCTCTGCTGATATCTTTATTGTATAACTTGTCTTTTAAATTGCTTTGATATTCTCTATTTATTAAATAGTATATTTTCCCGTTTAGTTCATCAAGTATTCTTTGGGCTACTTTTTTTGCATTTTCCATATCGGTATGAGTAAGCAGTAAGACAAATTCATCTCCTCCGAAGCAGGATGCAAATTTATTTAAACTGTCATTCTTGGCTTCTCCCTTATAATCCGATATGATATCATCTTTTCTTACAATATCCATTAATATTTTACCGATATTTTCCAGTACGAAATCCCCGAATTTATGTCCTGCAGAATCATTAAGTTTCTTAAAATCATCTATATCAATTATAACTAATGATAAAGGATTTTTTGTTTTTTTTGCTTCATTAACAATCGCAGGAAAATTATCTAAAAAATATTCTTTATTATAAGCGCCTGTTGTAGAATGAACTTTGCTCTTTTTTATTTCTTCTTTTAATTTAATATTTTCTAAAATTAATTCATTCCGGTTTTGTATTCTTTGTTCAATTATCTCTGTAAGATTAATACTTTTTGTTTCAATAACAATATCATTTGTTTCTTCATCTAAAATTCTTATTAATTTTTCCGGCTGGTTCCTCAATATTGCAGGATGAGCATATCTAAGTATATAACTGTTTTCATCATTTATAACATAATCTAGAAAGTCGATAAATTTTTGGCAGAAAAATAAATAGTTAAATACTGTTCTTTGATCATTTGTAATGATTTTTGAACCGTCAAATTCAGTTTTTATAAATAATGATTTAAATCCTAAATTAAACATACTGTTGTGAGAAAGAGTACTGCCCAATCTAAATAAGGTGCTCAGTTCTTTTTCGGGTACATAATTATCAGCAGCTTTTTTTCTTTTATCTATACTCATGCAAATATCATTTATACCTTTTTTCAGTTTTTTTATATTGATGTAAAGCGGTTCTATAAATAATGTTTTTTTAACATCAAATTTTGAATATTTTGGATCATTAATGCTTAATCCGGTGATTGTTTTATTAAATTCTATACAAGGCAAAAAGTTATTTTTTAAATAAATAGTAATTTCATCTAAATATGACTCAAATGAGCTTGATCTGACAAACTCATGATTATCTTTATATGACAGGGTAATATCTCTTATTATATCCCCTAATTTACTAATAGAATATTTATAAAGAACACCAACTTCTTCAAGAATATTTTTAAAAAAGTTAACACAGCTGTATATCTCACTTTCATATTTTATTCTTGCGCTGCTGTAATAATTGATATTTAATAAACCGCTGAATAGATCAATTATCATTGCACAAAAGACAGCTAACTGTGACATTGGATGATATTTTGCAAAATATAAAAACCGGTCATCAAGCATATATGAGCTGTTATCAGAGGGACAATGAAAATACCTGAATATATCTGTGAATTCATTTAACTCCCTTATGTCAAATTTAAGCTCTACCGGTTTATTATTTTTTTCATAACCTTTTAATTCCAAAAACTTGGCAGGGAAGAATTCTGTTAATAGATCAATTATATTATAATATTTATTGGGTAAAAGATTATCCCCATTTTTTTCTACTGATTCCAATTCTTCTACTACAGTTTCATCTTTTATATTATGCCTTATTTTAAAATGTTCGAATGTAGGTTCTATTATATCGCTTTTTGTCAGATTAAAATGCTTAAATAATTTTGTTTTAAATTCTTTTGGGAGATTCCAGTAGTCATAAAATTTTCCTCCCATATCTTTTAATAATAATGGATGTAAAATTTTTTTATAATTATTAAAATATACATCTATCATTTCATTTAATGTATATGCTATTCTTCTTTTTTCAGGGAATATATTACAATATTCTTTTAAACATTTTCTTATTTCATTATTTTGATACACATCTTCCAGTATTATTAAAGGAACATAAATATGTTTTAATATAGGAGCCAGTTCATAATATTTATATGGTTTTGATACTTTTGACTCCAGTGATTTTAAATATACCGTAACTGCACCTATGTCAATCGAACTTAAAACATTTAATATTTTAAAGATATACTTAATTATTGATTGATTCATATGTTTTTTCTGTTTTGCCTTCATAAGATCTTTTGCGAAAATTGCTATGTCATTAATTGGATTTAATATATCTATATGTATTGTATTTACAAATTGGTTATTTATATAATCAGAGATGTTGCATGAAAAAAATGATAAAAGAGATCTTATTAAATCGAAATGAGTTTTTATTTTTGTGTTGTGTTTCATTGCAAATAAATCAATTTTTAAGTTATTAATGAATGTATCAAGACTGCGTTTTCTTATAAAATATTTTGATGTTTCAGGTATGATTTCTTGTTTAATCAAACTGCCGTGTTGAAAATATTCTTTAACCTCATTTTTATAATCATTTCTTTTTTTTTCTAAAATATTTTTATTTTTATTAATATATTTAAGTTTATTTTTTTTATTTTTTTTATTTTTTAAATTTACTTTTTCAAATTTATCAAGCTCTTCCTGTCTTTCTTCTTCCGATAATTTATATAGTTTAAGATTTTCTCTTGTTTTAAAAATCTCGTCATCCATTTAGGAGTCCTTTTATAATTAATGAATAAATCTTATTATTATTATAATAGAAAATTTAAGTTTATTAAATCCTTTTATTATTTAATATTTTCTAAAGGATTTTGATTGAACCATGTCGAATACTTTCTGTTATCTACAAATTTAAAAGTTGGGGCAAATATCGGCAAATTTTCTATACCAATAAAGCTGTGATCGATCCCCCAGTCAACAGGAGGATAATCTTTTATAAGAACAAGATACATTAAGGCGTCAGTATAATCTATTTTATCAGTCATATCTTCACTGCCCAATGCAAAAAAATCTGCTTGACCGCCTTTAAACATTCCTTTACCGACAACATCAAAACCGAAAGCTTTATTATGTATCACTTTAAAAGTTATATATAATTTACCTTCTTTTATAGATCCTGTCTTCATTTTACAATATTTACCATTGTCGATCCTTGTGGTAATCCATACCCATTTAAAATCTTTTGGCAGCTCAAATCTATTTGCCTGTTTAAATGCATTTTCTTTAAGCTCTAAATTAAAATCCCTTGGTTTTATAGGATTTTTCTCATTAGAATAATATATTTCAGTAGTTATGAATGTTTTATCACTCCCGTCTTTAACATACCATAAACCAATATACTCATATTGTTCTTTTATTTTGTCTATATTCAGTAGTAATGCATTTCCTTCAAAGTTTTCATATTTTTCATTAATAATCTTAAACGCTTCACCTTTATTTATCATTTATAGACCTTCCAAGTATTATATAATTATATCAGAAAAATCTTATTTTTTTAAATGTTTTTTATAGAATTTTGAAAAGCATATTAAAAGTAAAATTATAGTTGAATTAGTTAATAAATATAACTAATATAAAAAAATGGTTAAAAAATAATTTATTATTAATTTATTGATTATTTTAAACCTTTTCATATAATTAAAATTATAAAATGTAAAAAGTATATAAGGAGTTTATCATGTCAAAAAGAATAGATGCCCATGCACATTTATTTAGCTTTTCTGAAACTGCCGGATGCGTTTTAATAGGTTGGATATCAAGAGCATTTGATGTATTATATGAAGAAGAGGAAAAAGTTAAAGAAGAAATTGATAGAAAAGTTTTTGTGCGGGAAAGAGATTTTTTAGATGAAAAAATTAAGGAGCCTTTTTTCATTGTAATTGCACGTTTTATAAATGCTTTAATAACATTAACAAAAACCCCGGAATGTATATTTAAGACTCTTAGAAATTTATATGCTAAAAAGTTAAAGGAGGATTCTGAACCTCTTGAAGATGATGAAATCGTAAAAGTTATCGTTGCAAATATGATGGATGTTGAGTATGGATGGAATGTAAAAATAGAGAGGGATTCTGCCGTTATTGAGAGATTTTCAGATGTGAATTCTGATTTTAAAGAAAAAAGAAATGAATTAATTAAAAAAATGGAAAAGATAATAGAGAAAACAAAAGATAAAGAAGAAAAAGAAAAATATGAAAATTTAATGAATGCTTTTAACAGGGAAACAAAAAAAATTTTATTAAAAGAAGAAACTAGAGTTAATATTTTAAAGAATAAAGAAAGGCTTAAAGAATTTTCTGTAAAAAATGAGATAATAGAAAAACTGGAAGGACTTAATTCATTACTTATTGAAGCAAATGTTAATAATATTAAAGATAAAATAAAAGAAGCATATAATATAATTGAAGAAATTGATAAATTAATAGAAGAAACTAAGAGAGGTGACCGTGAGTCTTCAGCTTATATTACAGTTATCTGTTATGAAGGCATTTATAAAGAGTTAAAGCAAAAAATAGAAAAAATAAAAAGAATCAGTGATGAAAAAAATCATGAGAATGATTTAATTGATTTGTTAAAAACATATAGTATAAATTTTAATAAATATGTTGAAATGATAAAAGATAATCAAAATGATATAAATAATCTTTATTTATATGATAAAGATAAAAGGCAAGTCTATAAAGATTCCGTTGAAAAACAGATAGAATCCTTAACAAATTTAAAAAAAGAGTTTAAAGATGAAATATATTGCTTTTTTTCTGTTGACCCCAGAAGGACTGATTTATCAGGTGAAAAATTTAATATAATTGATTTTATTAAAAAAGAAATCATTAATAATAATATTAATAGAAGAACATTCTTAGGAATAAAAATTTATCCATGTCTTGGGTATCTGCCGTCTCATCCGAGGCTCATGAAAATTTATGGTATTTTATCTAAAATTATCAATAGTGATCATGTACCGATTACTGCTCACTGCGGTATAGGGTCTTTTCCTTCAATAGAAAATGAATTAAATTTTAACGGTTATATAAGCCATAATGTTTTAGATAAATATCATTTACTTGATCTATTTAATCAAAGTAAATTTAGAGAACATGACAAATATGGGAAGTATTATTGTGTTGACCAAAATATTGAAAGAAAAAAAATTAAAAAGGCAGTCAATGCAAATCCTGTTTATGATTGCGACGGGAAAAAATTATTACCAATGGGTGTAATATCAGCAATCTATGCACATCCATTAAATTGGATACCTGTGTTAGATGGTTGGAACAATTTAAATCAGAATGAAGATAATAATGATAATAGAAACTTATTTATTGATCTTGTTCATTTTGGAGGTGCAAAAGAATTAAAAGAATACCTGGGATTAGGTAATAAGATACAGGACTACAATTGGACTGAAATAATTATATCTATTATGAGGGATTATAAAAATGTTTATACTGATTTATCAGCAAACTGGAATATCGATACAATAGACAGGTTAAAGGAAAAAATCATTCATAATGATAAATTTAAAGATATTAGAAACAAAATGATGTTTGGTTCTGATTTTTTTTGTTTCACATATTTTATGTTTAATCCTGCATATAATTACAGATATTTTATGAATTTGGATTATGATGATATGTTTACTAAAAATCCTAAAAAATTCCTATTTGGTTAAAAGGCAGTATTATAATAATTATGAGGTATTTAATAAATGGCAAGTATTTTTGATTTTTTTCTCAGATCTAATAATAACCGGAATATTAAAATTTGGGATTTGATTATTATCGGTGCAGGCCCTATTGGATTAACATCTGCAAAAATAGCTTCTGAAAAGGGTTTGGAGGTTTTAGTTTTAGAAAAACAAAAAGAAGGAAACTTTATAGCCAGGGCAGAAACTGTTGAGTCAAATGAAACAAAATATTATACAAAAAATAAATCGGAATCTTTCTCAATTATTAATGATATCTGGGGAGATAATTTTTTAGAGGAATTAAAATTAGACTATCATAATAAAAATATCTTTTATCCGCCAATGACTCAGGAATATAAAAAAATTAATAAAATTACGACAGTGGAAATATTAGAAAACCCTTATAATTTTGACTGGCATGACTTTATTAAAAAAATGACTGATATTGTAAAATTGAGTAGTAATGTAACTTTTATTTACAATTTAGAAGTAAAAGAAATAAGCGAAACTAATAATGATAAACTTCTATTAGGCATAAAAACAAATAAAGGAGAATTTTACGGGAAAACTCTTTTTGATTGTGCCGGACATAATTCTCCATTTGCATCGACTCTGGGCATTGATTATTCCAAATTAAATAACCCTGCTATAAAGACGAAGTTCTTAAATTTTCCCGAGGAATTAGCTAAAACATTTCATACTTTTTATATCCCTTGCGGATCTTTAAATTCATTTAAAAATATCCCGCCTGCAATGCTTGTAATTTTTCCATGCAGAAATCATAAAAATAAATATGCAGAAATAAATTGCCAGTTTTTTACAGAATACGGCAGTAATGGATATATATACAGTAATAAAAAATACAGTAATAAAAAATTAATGGAATACTGGGAGGCTATAAAACTTAGTTATCCTGTATTCTCAGATATGATTAAAAAATGTAATTTAAAAGAAGAATATCTTACTTATATCCCATGTCAAAAAATGCTTGATAAAGCAATATATAAACCGGGAATAATTAAAATAGGTGACTCGGCAGGTTTTGTAAGACCAAACAGTTCATCAGGTATTGTTATGGGAATGAAGGCCGCAAAATACTGGGCAGAGAGGATTGCCTGTTTTAAAAATATTAAGTGGAATACTAACCTTGCAGAAAAATTAGATAATGAGTTTAAAAAAGAAGATTTTTATATTTATTTGAAAAATTTACACAGAAAAACAAGATTTAGAAAAAATTTAGCATATGATTCAATGAAAACGCCAGAAGGGTTTAATAACTATTGGAATTTAATTGTTAATGGTTATAGAAGGTTGGAAAAAAATGATGCTATGAATATTACCGATGAGGAGTTTGAAAAAAAAAACTGGTCTGTTAAGTTGACAGTAATAAATACTATTTTACAATGTAATATTATAACGCCATTAATGAGAGAAAAATTATTAAGGTTTTTAGAAATAAGTAAAAAAAGTAATGAGTGGGATATGATTTTTGCTGATTTGTCTACTGATATGATTTTTAAAAAATTTTTTAATCGTGGTGGTGATATTAAAAAAATTTATGATATTGTAGGTGATTTGGCTCCTGTATTACATGCAATAGCATTACAAAATAAAAAAATAATAATTAACAAGATAGATAATAATCTTTTTAATACTTTAAAACTGCAGTGCAAAACCGATTTATTGGATGTATTAATAAATAGACCTCCTCTTGGGAATAAAGGAGAAAGAAAGGTATTGGATTTTCTTAAAACCATATTAAATAATAATGAGAGTGGTAAAAAGGAATTTATATATATAGTAAATAATATTGGTGATGGCATAAATACAATTTTAAAAAGATTTCATGGGAATGAAAGAGTAGAATTAGTAAAATTGTTTGATGATAATAATATTTATTATGTTTAAAGTATTTTATATCATCTTTATTCGAAGGTAATACTCTGTATTTCTTTTAAGGGTATCATTAGATTAATATTAAAGATTTCCTCTATCCCTTCAATTGCCTCGTTCATAGTGAATATATAAATAGTTGATTTATTATTATCCTGTAATTCTACTTCTGCTTCTGTGTATCCGGATATTTCTGTACCCGGTGAAGTGAAAGTAATAGATCTTATTCTGCTAAATTTTAAATAAAACATTTCATTTCTAAGCTTGCATATAAAAAAATCATACTTAAACCGTTTGAAATTTAATAGTAAATATTCTTTTCCATTAATATCGATTACCTTTACCTTATAATTAGCTTCTTGTGCAAAAATTGTAAAACTATAAAATAAAAATAATAAAATCAATATTTTATTTTTCATAATAATAAATATCAAAACAAGTTTTTAGTATAATAAATTATCGTACAAATTTATTATAAATGTTAAATTTATATTATTTTAGAATTATTATTTATCTTTTAACAAAATTTTTATTTTTAACCTTTCATATATTTTTATATTTTTAGGCTTTATTATTGATAGACTTTTTATAACATAATATACCATAAAGCATATTTTAAAAGTATATAATATGATATATATTTTCTATATGAGTTTGATGAAAAAATGTTTGTTTTTTTTAATTTTTATTATTTTGATTTCATGTAATATACCTTATGATTCTCAAAAAGCTGATGGTAATAATACCGGTAATAATACTGTGAATAATAATCAAGAGGGATCACCTCAATATGACGGTACTTCTCAAGACATCGGTAATTTAAAAGTTTTTCCGGATATTAATCCCTGGAATTATCCTGTATCATCATTGGATGTCCATCCTGACTCAAATGATTATATTAATTTAATAGGTATTAATAGAGGACTGCATACAGATTTTGGCAGCGGTACCTATGAAGGGAGTTATATAGGCATACCGTATATTGTAATTTCTGATAATAATCCTCAGGAAATAGATATTGTTTTTAATTATTCAGGTGAAAGTGATCCTTTGCCTTATATAATACCGGATAACGCTCCTATAGAAGGACAGGGACCTGATATTCTAAAACCATCCGGTGACAGGCATGTGATTGTTATAAACACTGCAACCAATATGCTTTATGAAATTTATGCAGCAGAACAGTTGGATCATTTAAAATGGACAGGCGGCTCCGGTGCAAAATATGATTTAACTAAAACCGACCTTAGACCAATTTTCTGGACAAGTGCAGATGCAGCAGGCTTGCCTTTATTCCCATATCTTGTACGGTATGAAGAAATTGAAAAAGGTGTAATAAACCATGCAATAAGATTTACATTAACAAACAGCAAGATACGCAACTCATTTATTACACCGGCACGGCATAGTGCAAACTCAAGTTACAGTCATAGTCTGCTTCCTATGGGTGCCAGATTAAGGCTTAAATCCATATTTGATATAACAAGTTTTTCATCAGTTAACCAGATTATATTAACTGCAATGAAGGAGTATGGTTTAATACTTGCAGATAACGGCAGTGATATGTTTATAAGCGGCTCGCCGGATCCCAGGTGGGATAATAATGATCTGCATGATTTGGGCAGAGTCAAAGCAGGGGATTTTGAGGTGGTTTTTTTTGATGAGAATAATGTAGTAAATATGCCTTAAAAATATTACCTTTTTTTAACCATTTGAGTTGTAATTATATCAAATAATTTACCTGCAATTTTTTTTAATATATTTAATTTTACCGGGTAGTAGTAATCTGATAAAAACCATCCTTTTTCTATACAGTAGGTATAATCCCGATAGCTTTCATTAAGCATTATTTTCCTGCTGGTTCTTGACATTCTAAATATCATAAGCTCAAATAAAGAGGGAGCAGGGTATTCATTTTTTATTAATTGCGAATAAAATTTTTTACTCTGCTTATATATTATTTTATTGTTTTTTTTCATAACTTTTTCTGTCATTGGTTCTAGTGAATTTATACAACTGCCTTTGACAACATTAAAACCTAATCCTGCACCTATAAAATTGAAGTATTTTACAATATTATTCCCTCCGAATATTCCCTGCACTACTATGCTGGTAAATGTTTTACCAAAAAAACAGGGGCGATGAAAAATATATGCCAGTCTATCAAGAAATATTTTCATTAAACCGGATACCTGAAATGAATAATTTGGAGATGCAAACAGTATACCATCGGAATCCAGCATTTTTTTTATTAACTTGTTTCTATCGTCTTTTAACGGGCACAACTCTTCTCCCTTATCTAAGCATAATTTACAGCCCTTACATATTTTAAGATTGTAATCACTTAAGCGGACTATTTCGTATTCAGTATTTCCGAATGATTTTATGTTTTTAAGGAATTGTTCAACTGCATTATATGTATGCATTTTCCTTGCACTTCCTATGAATGCTGTTACTTTCATCGTTAAATCCTTAAACAGTTTTATTTCATAAATCAAGTGATAATGAACTGTATATTATATATTACCAATTAATTTTAATTTTTATATATTAAGTTTCAATGGTTTTTAAAAAATTATCAATATCCTTAACAAATTTTAATGTATTTGTTTCTATTTGTTTTGTTAAATTTTTTAAATCATTAAAATCTGGATTATCAATTAAAATATATTCTATGATAGAATCAACACCTTTTGTAGTTGATACAATTTGATATTTATCCCAATTATTTTTTTTAAACAATTTCCAGTATTTTGTTTGAACTTGCTTATTATATCCTGCCAGCCAAACTTCAAATCTGCAAGTGTCATGAATAAAGACTATAGCAATTTTTAAATTTTTATTTTTTAATGATTCCGGTGAAAAAGAAAAGTATGTCATATCCATATAACCATAGTAGATGTTCCCGGATACAAAATAATCAGGATATTTTTTTTTAAAATACACTCTTAAATCCATTATATATTCCATTAATCCTTTATAAGCCTCATTAATAATTCCTTTTTTAATTTGTTTTTTATATTCATTCATATATTCATTAAATGACTCCATATTATAATACTCCCAAGTTAAAATTAACTTTATTTATTGTATAACTTTTGCACTTTATTAATTAAATAAAGGTCTGCTCAATCTTTTTGTACAATAGTGTAAATTATAATTTAATTATTCTTAATGCTTTATTAATATCTTCTTCAATCATTTTCAATTTACTTTTTTCTATTCCAAAGCTGTCCCCGGTTTGGGTATAAGATGGGAAAAAATTAATCCCATTAAAATTATAAATATTTGTACGGATTTTATAAGTTGAACCATTTGGGATAACTTTATTATTATATTTTCTTTTCCAGATATAATTTATCGATTTTATTGCAAGATCACCCATTAACATTATTACTTTTATATTATTAAACCTATCTAATTCTTTTTCTAAGATAAAAGAACAATTATTTATTGTTTCAGATTTAACAAGGTAATCTTTTTTAATACATTTTAAAGCTGTTGTTAGATATATACCATTTTTTAAATAATCTTCATAGGTATTGAAGGTATATCCAAGATTATTAAAAAAATAATTAGTATTAATAATAAATTGCGGTTTATTTTCTGAATCAAAATAATCTTTTATATTATGAGGCATTGATTCGGATATCATAATCATTTTGATATTATTATCATATATTGACTCTTTTTGCAGATGACAAACAAATTCAACATCACAGCAGTTTTGTACACATATTTTTTTCATAAATTAATTTTATTTCTCCTATACAAATAATTACAACAATGGAGAATGTAAAATCCTTGAAATAATTATAATTTATTTTAATAGTAATTCTCAATCTTGAGTATTTCTAAATATTATAGGCTTAGATTAACTTTTAAAAAAATTATAGAGTTGTTTCTTTTATCTCAGCCGATAAATATTTTATCAAAATTTTTTTATATAATCTAATAAATTTATTTTTATAATATCCTTATATTTTGAGTGAGTTAAATTATAAGGAGTAAAGCTGTAAACTTACTGTTAGATGTATTTAACATAATATTTATAAATTTATTTTTTAATTCCTTCAATATAATTTAAACACCATGCCGTTGGTTTAAATCCGGCTGTTTTTAGTAATTTATTATATTCATCATTTGTTCTTTCCCGACCTCCTATTGTTTGCACAAACATATGGATGTCATTTATTATTGTACCGATTGAGTTTTTATTTTGAGTATCAATAACATTTTCGATTATCAGTATCTTAGATCCTTTTTTAGCGGCATTAAAACAATTTGTAAGTATTCTTACGGAATGCTCATCATCCCAATCATGAATTATTTTTTTAAGAATATATAAATCACAATCTTGCGGGATAGAGTCAAAAAAATTTCCTCTAATCATTTTCAATCTTCCTGAAACATTTTCTTCAAAATTATCAGTATTTATATTTTGTATTACTTCCGGCAGATCAAATAATAAACCTGATACTTGAGTATATTTTAATAATATCTGTCGCAGCAAATCACCATTGCTTCCTCCAATATCGGCAATCACATTATTAGAAGAAAAATCATAATTATCTAAAACTGCTTTTATATTATTCAGAGTATAAACTCCCATTGCTTTACTGAATGTTTGTGATGCCTCTGGATTTTTCGTTAGATATTCAAATAAATTCATATCGAAAATATGCTCAAATGCATTTTTTCCTGTTTTTATACTGTAAAGTAATTCGCCCCAGGGTTTCCAGTTATATTCATCCATTCTCATTATAACATTGATTCTTACTGAGCTTGGATTATCTGTTTTAAGTAATTCACCTTTTTCTGTTAACTCAAAGTATTTATTTGGATTTTCTTTATATATATCAAAACTTGATAATGCTCTTAATATTCTATAAATAATATCCGGATCAGTACCTGTGCTTTGGGCTATTTCATTGCTGGTTTTGGGGCCGTTTGCCAGTAAATCTGAAATGTTTAATTTAGCTGCGACATAAAGAAGCTGAGCTTTTCTATAACTATATACAATATCCAATAATTCATTCTCAATTAGATTAATATCCATTTTCACTTTCCTCCGATATTTAAATTTATATAGAATTTTAAAAAAAATTGATAATTATATTTAATGGCATATTACTTAATTTTTTTTGAAATATCATTTTAATTAATAGTTTTTATCTTCTAGATAAATACTCAAGTTAATCACATTTTTATTTTTTCTATTAATAAGCTGATAATAATTCCTGCTATCAGTATAATAAAAAAAACAATTACTCCGACAATGGCTCCAATTACAGCACCTATAATTAAGCCGATTATTGTAAAAAGTATATGGTAAAATATTTTCAAAAATATATTTATATTTCTTTTTCTTAAATTAATAAATGCTATAATATTTGCAATTATAGAAATAATTATTGCTCCTATAATTCCTCCAATTAATATTACAAATATTATGACAAGTCCTATCATTCCCATAAAATACTCATTTTGATATTAAAAAATTATATGTTATTACAAACATATAATTGTATTTTTTATTATACCAGATATAATTAAATTTTATCAAAATAATTTATAAGAACTTTTAGAATTTATGTTTTCCTGCTTTTTTGTCAAAGGACAGGTTTGGTCTCAAAACAGATTAGGGATATTTATTTCCGATGATATTTATGTTTAGTTGTATCTCGTTAGAGAATTATTTTTTATTATTTATATGTAGTTTTGCATTTATTAATAAATTCATCAAAAGATTCTGCAATTATTTGAATGTCATAATTGATATAACTTATTTTATCAAAGTTATATTTTTGGAATCCAATACATAAATAACCACCCCCTCCATCGTCTGCAAATGGAAGCCATTCTTTACTTTCATGCTTTTTCTGAAATACATTAATAAAATTATTCAGTATTGTATTCATAGGATTATCTATTAATGTATATAAATATGATATTCTAACACTGCCAAAATCCTCTTTAAAAAAAACAGCATTATAAGGATGAGGTTTTACAATTGTATAATAACTATCTTTTGTTGTATATATTTGATCAAGTGAATGATCCTTTATATAATTTTGAAAATTATTCTCCAGTTTGATTAAAAAATTTTTAAAGTTTTCCGGCAGTTTTATATTCAGGTGTTCTTCTAATTTGTTTATTTCTGATTCAATTTTATTCATTTATTTATCGTTTAATAATCATAAAATTTTATAAATTGCTTATAATATTTTCCAGCTTGTCAAAATTGCCAAACGAAAACATGCAATTTTAACGGAGACATCTACATGTTAAAATCGGCAATCCATTTTTAGGCAATATACTTAATTTTCCTTTAAGGACACTAATTATATAATTACCGGTAATTTGGACTGCTGATTCCTACGAATGCTATTGTGCACGGTTCAGAGCCATTATTTCTCCATGCATGGCGTGTTCCTCTTTGCACAACTGTATCTCCCTGCATAAGATGAACTGTCCCCTCATCAAGCTCAAGATCTATCTCCCCTGAAATTACAATACCGTAATCAATTGTATTAGTAGCATGCATCCCAGGATTATCTTTATCCATAGTATCACCGGTATCAAACCTTTTGCTTGCTGCAAGCTGCTCATTTGTTAATTTTATACCATGAGGACGGATAGTAATTATCCTCATTAATGAACCATTCATAGGCGGCTCTATATGGTATTTTTCTGTAACCGCAGGATCTTTTAATATTTTAGAATCATATTTAGCCGGATCATCAACCCAAATTTCATTTAGTATACAATACCCAAAATCAAGATATCCCGGTGTATATCCATCAGCAACAATATGTGACTTCCCGTCATCATTATTGCCTGTAACTATACGTCTTACTTTCATATTATATCCTTCCTTTTATATTAAATAAGCTTTTGCTCCCAGAGTTTTAATTATTTACTCATATATATCTATAAAGATAAACACTTTTTTTAGTGACAGTAATTAATTTTAGCTGTTAATTACTGCATTAAATCCACCTATATATTATTTTATTAAAATACTACTTCTGCTGTTGTTATTAATTTAACCCCTGATTTGATTAATTTATTATTTATTTTCTTTATTAAAATTTCCGGTTTAATTGAGTTATTACTATGGGCATCAGCTACTAAATATGTAATATAATTATGATTAATAGATCCTAAACAGGTTTGCATAACACATAAATTGGTTAATAATCCACAGACAAATATAGTATCAATTTTTTTTTCCTGTAAAATATTGTCTAATGGTGTTTCAAGGAATGAATTATATTCTGTTTTGCGTATGAATATATCATTATTTTTAGGAGTTAATTTGGGATGAAGATTCCAAATTGATGTTCCATATTTGAAAGTAGTAGGATTTTCATGTTGAATATATACAACTGTTGCATTAGCAGATCGAGCCCTATTCTCTAAAATATTAATACACTTCAATAATTTTTTAGGCTTGCGAACAGCTTTTTTTAATTGGAAAAGCCTTACTTGTACATCAACTATTAATAAAGCTTTTTTGTTCATATAAATCCTTTAAGTATTTCATTATATATAATTAACTATTGTTCCTAAGGTATGAGGCTATAAGAAGTTGCAATATTACAAAATCAATCATATTATTTAATAAATCCTACTATAATACTAAATTAAAATCAACAATTTTAAAGTATAAATTTAAGGCAATTTGGGTGGAGTGACTTAAAAAAGTTGTGAAGATATATCCACTATAATAAGCTGTATCATATAAAATATTTAAAATACATTATCTTGTGATTTTGCTGAAATTAATTTATTAAAAGTTGTATATTTCGAATTTTGAGGTGCTTTTACTATACTTTTTGGTTTTAATGATTTAATAGGAATTTCTTTTGCTTTTTTCTTGAATATTACAACTTATTTATTACTATCTTGCCATTGTTTAATTTCTTTTAGTTCAGCATAATGAGTAATATCTGATATTGGAGCTACTTGATATACTACGATATATTTAATTTTATCAATCATACTACTATGAATTCTTATTGCATACCATCTATTTTCTCCTAAAAAAACCTCTTTAAAACCTGACATCCTGCCTTGATTTACCTTTTGTCATGGAAGCATACAATCCATAATAATGTATTAGATGCATTCTCTTTAGAGGTATGTGAAGAGTGAGATCAGTAATGAAATCAGTTGCTGTGAATAGTTTAACATTTTCACCCCAGTATTCATTATACTTTGTGTGATAAAATACTTTTTTCTTTACATGCTCGTAAGTTATCTTTTGCAGACTTACAAGATATCTTGCAATGTATTGACATAAACTTTTCCTTGCTTCATTGTCGTATGGAAAAAGGAAAACCGAATTATCAATAGAAAATCCACTGTTTAAACTTACAATTCCGTATGCCCATATAAGCGACAAATCAAACCAATCCGATACAGGCATATAAACTAAAAATCGCTAAATCCACAATTTTTACTCAAAACTCTGTGTCCGCTGCACACTGCCGGGTAAAAAATTGTCAATCCTTTTTATAAAAAAGGTCTATCCCAATCGGCTCGGTCGAAAATGCCTTTTAAAACAGTATAATTTTTACAGTAAATATTTTGAAAACAAAAATTAAAATTATCCGTGATTGGTATGATTTTTTTTCGTTTTTTCATAAACAGGCAGGTTATTTTTAAAATTTGAGGAAAAAACCGTTGATAAGAATTTAAACTTAATTTTATCGGGGCTTATGCTCTGATCATAATATTTAAAGGGGTGAGTATGTTACATCTAAAAAAACAACTTAGTATTAGTAAATTTTTTGTTTTTCTGATAATCATCCTGGTGAGCATGGGCTGCCAGAATGAACTTCTGGAGGTACAGGAAGATGAAGACGCATTTGAAGATCAAGAAGCAGTTATTGAAGAAACTGTCGTTTTCCAGAACAGTAAAGGAGATTCAATTCGCATATCTATTAGCGATGATGGCGTAGTTTTTCTAATAGGTACTTCAGGGATAGAAGGGAATAATAACAGTCAAATTGTGGAATTAATAACGGCGTATAACAATAATGAATGTGATCTGGCCGACCTGTACCGGACATTTACCGGCAGGGATGAAGTACCGGATAATGTAACAGCTGTTAATAGTAAGATTCAGGCAATGGAAAGCATTGTAGAAGATGATGAAGGATATACAGAAATAGTAGAACCATGTGTTGCCGTGGATGCTAATTCAAACAATTTCAGGTCTGTAAGTACATATGAAGATATTTACGAAATTAACATTTCGGGAAAAGATTTTGAAAATTGTTATTCTTTCTTAAGGTATTGTTGGACATATAGAACAGGGAATGCCAAGGTTGAATTAAAAACAAATTATATGAACACAGCAGCCTATTGTTACAGGGGAATTATAACTCATAAAATGCGGTATAAAAAAAGCGGATGGAAAGCCGGTCCAATAAATGCTGTACCAGCGGGCTATTTCTCATATATGTCTGTACGCAGGAGTGCTGTTATAGCTAACTGGATGAAAGCTGAAGTTACAGATGCGGATGGCGACGGCTATCATATAGCCATCGGTGATTGATCAAATTATCCACACTGGACTGTGATTAGGACAAAAATTTTTTTAGACACGGATTAACTAGATGATCTCGAATAATAGTGTATAATGGGAATTAAATATACTTCATTACCGACTTTAATACCAATTAAATTAATAATATTAGAATAAAATAATTACAACAACAATAAAAGTCCAATGTTAATTAAAGAATCTAAGGCAATGACATAAATAAAGAATTGTATAACTTTCTCAGGTATTATACATAAATATTTCAAAATGACATGGATGTCATTTTTTTATATTCAACTTTCATGCATAGATGGTTCAAATTCTTTGTATGTTTCAATTTTTTGTTTTTCAACTTTTAAAAAATATATGGGATTTTTTAAACTTTTTACATATTTAATAAAATCCTTTATATTTTCTTGTTCATTTTTATTTAACCTATTATAAAAATCATTTCTTGAAGCTGATCCAAGTTCCTGTAAAGATAAAATCAAAGCCATTTTATAATAATCATCTTCTTTTTCATTATATAATTCAATAAGCAAATCTCGATCTCTATTATTCCCATATTTTCCAGTGAGAATTAAATAAAAACAATTTACAATTGTATGGTTATTTTTATTTTTTGATTGATTAATAAAAAATTCATTATCAATTATATTTTGATCAATTCTAAAACGAAGGAGACATTGGAGTAATTTCATTTCTTGCCATTCGTAAATATTTTCATTTGATTTTAAGAAATCCATTATATTTTTAAAAATGTCAATTCTAGTATCAAAATTTGATAAAAAATCACAAAATATACCTGTATGATGTGGTCTTTTTGCAAAATTTATTATAATTTTTTCGATTATTTCTTCATAATTAAAATTTATATTACTATTATATAATACGCCTAATCTAAACAAAGAAAAATTTAAATATCTCTTTTCAAAAGGAGTATCAGTAAATGATTCCTCAAACAACATTAACAGAGAAGGTACTGCAATTTCTTCAATTAATTTTTCCTTTTTTGATTCAATAATTTTATCTGTAAATGTCATTAATTCGTGATGGGGATCAAAAATTTTTTCAATTTTTTCATTATGCAAAATATCTGTTTTTTTTGCATTTATATTCAACTTTAAATCTCTTAGTGCAATTATTAAATCCTTTAATGCAATTTTAGTTTCTAGTTCAGATTTGCAAAATATTTTAATATCATCCATATAACGAAAATAACCTTCATATTTTTCCATTTTTCTATCAACGTGATCTAAAAAAATATCACCTAAAAAAGAGGAACCAGCAGGTCCTTGTGGAAGTCCATAATTTGATATTCTTTCATTACTCCATTTTCTTAATAGTTCAAAAAGAGTTTTAACTATATTTTTATTTTCATCAGTTTCATCTATAAAATTAAATAATCTGCTTCTTAATTCTTCAAGATTAATATTTTCATAATATCCAGTAATATCTGTTATTACAACTGATTTATAATTATTGTGATAAAATTCTCTTGCTTTGTTATCAAACATTAACCATGGGCTAATGCTTCTATTAATTTTTTCTTTATATTTTATAACGCTATAACTACATTTACATACATCTGGATGAGCAGAAAATACTTTAGTTGATAAGTCATCTATTATTGACTCATAAATAATTAATTCTTCAAGATGTGGTCTTGACATAGGACGTATTGTATAATTGCCTTTAGGAACATCAATCCTTAATAAATTTTTAATTTTTTTATTATTAATTATTAAATCAAAATATTTGTTTAATTTTTCTTCAAAATTATTTTGGAATAATTTATCAACATGTTGAAATCCAAATATATCAGGTATTGGATTATTTCCTTTTAATTCTTCTGATTTAATTGTTTTAAGTGCTTTTTTATAATCCATATTTTTTAATTCCATATTTTTCGAGATAATGATATCTCGAAAAATAAATTAATTTTTAATTAACCATGAACATTTCACCCAACTAAAACTACATATATTACTAATTATTACTATTTATTAAAAAATATTATCACTCTTCATGAAATGATGTTAACATTATTCATAATGTCTTATATATTTTTAATCAACAGTACTTTTAACTTAATTATACATAATACAAAATTTGAGTCAATATTTTATTAAAAATGTGGAAAATTTTTATTTAAGGTTTGAATGTGAATCATTATTTATTTTATAGTACTATTATATAAAGTGTTTGCTAATATAAGCCTTCAATACCATTTTCTTTTCTGGTCCTATATATTTCTTCTTTGTTTTCAATAACATATTCTATCATTTCTTTACAGCCTTCGATATATTCATTTTGTGTTTTAATAAAATTATCTTCCGGTAAAAATTTTATATCCGGATATACATTTAACGGATTATAAATTTTTTGATTATCATCAATTATTCTTTGCAGTACTATAACTGCTTTATCTATATCACCATATGCATGTCCATTAATATATTCTCCTGCTAATTGATTAAATGCTATAAAAGCCTGTTTTAATTCAAATGGTTTAGAACCAATAGTACCGATAAAATCCGGGTCTAAATTATCCATAAAAACTCTAGCCCTCATTTGAGCATTATAAAACCAGTATAATGCTTCATATTTTTCCCCTATGTCATATAATCTGATAGATAAAACATACAATGCCTCAATTTCTATATTATCAATATCATCTTTTATTTTTGATATTATTTTTTCATAATTTAGTTTATTTAATTTTTTAATTTCATTGCTATATTTTCCTACATTGACTTGCAATGGCATTGAATTATAAAAAGGAGTAACATAAATAGGTATTTTTTGAGAATAAACAGCTATATTTAAAAATAAAAAAATAAGTAAAAATAAAAATTTAATTTTCATATAAGACTCCCGCTAATTATATAAATTTACGATCAGCCGGTACGCATGTAATCATAATATAATATTATAAATTACTCAATAAATCCAACTATTTTTCAATTACACTGAATCTACAGTGTAAATAAATATAGTCCTTGCTATAATATCTTATTTGTAATATTTTAGATAAAAATGATTTGAGTTATAAATTTAAAACTTAGAGGAGTAACCATGGATTTTGATATTAAAACCGTTAAATATTACCAAACAACAATTAATAACAAATCCGGAGAAGCATTTAGACTGCTTTCTTTATTTGCCGGTGCTGGAGTTAACTTGCTTGCTTTTTCTGCTCTTCCGCTTGGATCCAATAGTACCCAGTTTACTCTTTTTCCCAATGATGTATTAAAGATGACAGATGGAGCAAAAAAGACAGGTTTAACTTTAGATGGTCCTTACTCTGCATTGTTGGTCCAGGGTGATGATGAGTCAGGAGCTTTGGCTGGTATCTATGAAAAGCTGTCGCAAGCAGATATAAATGTTTATGCATCTAATGGAATAGCCAATATAAGAGGCGGATATGGCGTCATTCTCTACATAAAGCAGGAAGATTTTGAAAAAGCTTTAACAGTTTTGGATTTAAATATAGAAGGCTAGGGGAGTATAAAAATATCCTTTATTTCATTTGATTTATATTTATTAAATTTATTTTTCTATTTATTCACAATATATCCGGGAGTATTGAGAATGACGCTAAGCTGATTACCGGGATTATCAGCTCGTTCATAAAACTTGTAATCATTATATTAAAAATAAATAACAGTTAATAATTTGGATAAAGCAAGGCGGTAATTTTAGTAAAACCGGTTTAATTGTGTATATTCGATTTGCAGGTAAGGTATGTTCTATTATTTTTATAAGAGAGTCATTCGATCCTGTAACCTATTACTGAAATTTATCCGGATTTTACCTTTAATTATAATAATTAGGAAGTTTTTTATGAGGAATTGGGCTAAAATATAAAAGCATAGATAAGAATAATAAAAAAGCAAAGCAGCTTAATCCTTCTAATAATAAATTATTTAAAAATATCATTAGAAAAGATTTTATGGTGAAATTTGATATAATAACAAATTGAGGAGATCATATGAGATTATTTATTGCTGTGATTATTTGTATGTTTATTAATACTTTTTTAATCTTCGCCGGTGGCGGTTCATTATGGGTAACTGCCGAACCGGGTTTGAGAATGAGGGAAGCCCCAAATGAAAAGGCTAAAAAGATTGTTACAATACCTTATGGCGAAGAGGTAATTTTTATTGAGGAAACTGGAGATGAAATAACAGTATCCGGTGCAACCGGCAGATGGACCAGGATCGAATGGAATGGCAAAACCGGCTGGGTATTCGGCGGTTTTTTGAGTGATAATGATCAGGCATCAGAGGGATATATTCCTGATGAATCGGATATTTACGGTGATTGGATGGAATATAGTGATGATGGTCTTTATTGCCAGGATTTCGGTTATACTTTCAATATGGATTATACGGTTGAATTTTATGGAGAAGAAGGAGTTAAAGGTACCTGGGATTTTGAAAATATGACAATCTATATGATTATGGATTATTATTGGCAGCATGACGAATCGGGGCCCCATCATTGTAAAGATATGGTAAGACTTGTAATATTGGAATTTAATGATGATTCAATGCTGGTCAAACGGCTTTTTGAAAATAGTCAGGAAGGTTTATCAATTTTATTAAAAAAGGTATTTTAAGGTAAATTTATATGGGGGCTACATTATTATTGTTTTATTAAGTTATAAGTTAATATTGTCATAGGGATTTATAACTTGCTGGTGAATAAATAATTGTATCTGTTAAAAGATGATTTCCAATAATTTTATAATAACAAAAAATAAAGTAGATTATCCATGAAACAGTTTATTATATATCTAAAAAAGTATGTAAAAGATATGTTAAATTATTATCTGAAAGAAGGCATACCTTCTACTTTAAAAATTATATTTTTACTATCAGTTATAATAAGATCACGGCTTTTTTAAGTATTGAAATAAAATTAATTTACTAAAGTCAAATATTCAAAATATAGATTGATTATCATAATCTTCGAATCAATCAATGCGATCTCTTCCTCTGTTATAGTATTATCGGTATCTATAAGATCCCTTAATTCGAGTCGTGCCTGATTGTATTTTTTAATCTCTGTATGATATCGGGAGATAAGAGATACAATATTCAGTTCTTTTAATTCTATTATTTTTTTATAACTGTTAAAAAGTTCATTAATATCATTAATATTTTTATTGTACTGTCTTTTTAAAATATTATATTGATAATTTAAATCATCGATCTGTAGAGAAATCTCTTTGATTTCTGCCCGTTCTTTATGAGAGCCGAACTTATAAGAAAACTCCAGTCCGGCAACAACATCAACGTCTCCATTACCTGCCGAATAATCATCATCAATATCTTCATTATCGTACTGATTTAGATACTGATGAAATTTGATATCGATATTTGTAAAAATATTTAGCTGGGGTAATGACTGGTTAATAATTAATTTTTTATTATAAGCCAGATTATTTATCATAAGTCCTATTCTTTTTGATGCTGTTGTATCTTCAAAATTAATAATTTCCACGGGATAATTTATTGCTGTTTCAAAAAGTCTGTCAAATTTTTCTTCATCGGGAAGTAATTTTGAAGTATCTATAAAATATGATAATTCATTTAATAATTGTTTATAACCAATCAATAATGACTGATAATTTTCTTCGTATTTAAATACCAAATATCTTATTCTTTGCAGTTCATCATTTTCGGCTATACCGCTTTTTGCCTTCTTTTGTGTTTGAGCCTGCAACCTTTTAGAATTATTAATAGTTTTTTCAAGATACTTTAATTTTTGTCTGTACTCGATCCATTTAAAATAAAGCTTTTGATAAACTGCAATTGTTAAATCATGATCTTCCCGGAGTTTTAATTTTGCAATATCAAGCATTAACCGTGCATTTTTGATTTCAGATCTGTCAAGATACCCAAAAAAATTATAGATCAACGGCTGGGCAACCGATATTTTTATAACCGGGTCCCAGGTTGTTGTATTAAAATCTTCATCTGATGATCCAATTGTTCCAGTCATTATAGTACTGTAATCCGGAAATGTTGCTTCACCCCATGAGTAAAGCTGTGTATATTCACCGCCGACCTTAATCCTTGTTCCTGAAGGCAGTGTTGTTGCTAAATATCCATCAACCTGAAATCCGGCACTATAATCTAAATCTGTCTGGCTCCCATCCATATATTCTTTCTTCCCAATACCCTTAGCACTTGTAGTAAACTCAACATCATATACCCTTCTCGATTTTTTTAAATTATTTACTGCCTGCAGATACTGGTTTTTCTGCTGTTTAATTTCAGATAAATTACTTTCTATAATTTTCATATATTCTTCATAAGTAATTATATCATCATCAGAATTATCCTGTGCAAAAATAACAGATGACATAAATATAAAGATTAAAATTATAATTTTTTTCATTGTTTACTCCTATAAAAACTCTATCGCTATATAATTATTTTAAAAAATATAATAGTTTGTTTATGCGTTACAGATTAAAATTATTCTGCCCAATCCCTCAAATCCGATAAATTGATACTAACAAGTAGTCTAAAAATATAAAAGAATGCGACATAACTCTTTTTTAAAATTTTTTAATTCTTTAAATTGTTTGGTATTCTATTAAAAAGTTTTAAATTCACTCTTTTTATATCATTAAGAATCAAATATAAGGAAGGTATTAAAAGTAATGTCAATATAGTTGAAAAAATCAGACCCCATGTCATGCTCATAGCAACCGGAATTATCATCCTGTTTTTTCCTCCAATACCATAAGCGGTTGGAAGAAGTCCGACAACAGTCGTTAATGTTGTAATTAATATAGGTCTAAATCTGCTTCCAGCCCCCATGATAACTATTTCCAATATATTTTTATCAGGATTTTCTTTTATAAGTCTATTTATACAGTCAACCATTACAAGCGAATTATTAACAACCACCCCGCTTAAACCTATTATTCCCAGAATAGCAAATACACTGAATGTCATTCCATGAAAAAAGAAAGCAACAGTCACTCCAACTATTCCAAAAGGAATTGCTATCATAACTATAAAAGGCTGAAAAACAGATTTAAAGAGAAGAATAAGGATAAAGAAAACACATATAACCGCTATTATTAAGGCAACCAGCAGCCCGTTTAAGGATTTATTGCTTGTCTCAGCCATGCCTCCCAGTATTATCCTGCACCCGGGATATTTGTATTCAATGTTCTTAAAATCATTATTAAAATTTGCATATAATTCCTGAGGTGTAATTATTTTTTCATTTAAATCAGCACTTATTAATATAGTTTTATCACCGTTATAATGTGTTATTGATGAATCTGATTTATCTTCTTTTATATCAATAAGATCATTGATCCTGACAAGTTTATGGTAATTATTTAAAACCATCAACTTATCAAAGGATTTTAATTCTCTCCTATAATGCTCATCTAAAATCAGCCTATAATTTATAGTTTCTTCATTTGTAATGAAATCTGATACAATATAACCGTCATATGCTATTCTTACAGCATTTGCAATCTTTAAAGGAGTTACTCCGTATTTTGAATTTTTTAAATATTTCGGCTTTATTACTAATTCATCTTTTTTGTTATTATCAGATCTTTCTATGTCAAATACAGTCTTTTTATATTTTTTATTTTTTGCTGTAACATCTTTATCAAGTTTATTCAGATAAATAATTATTTCATCTGTAATCTTTTTTCTTCTTATATCATCATTATCAATTACCTGTATTTCTACATCACGGCCTTCATTTGGATTCCCTATATTTTTATCTATCACAATATCGGTAAAGCAGCCGGCCTGTTCCATTTTTTTTCTGACGCGGCTGATAATCTCATCAGCCTTGTATCTGCATTTATCTATTTTTGGAAGCATCGTTACACTAATATCAAATGCCTCAGGATAACCCTGTTTCCCGCATTTTATGCCTAAAGAATTTATACTGTTGCCGAAATAATTATCCAAAAGAAAATTTTCAATTTCATTTACTTTTTTTGATGTATAATTTAGTGACTTATAATCTTTTACCTTACCGGTTATCGAAAATTCTAAAACATCATTATCAGGAAACATATCAAATTTAATATTGCCTGTTATTCCTAAAATCAAAATTATTGTAACCGAAGCAGAAATAAAGATGATAACAAATGCATATCTAAATCTTAATATAAATCTTATAACAGACTCATAACCTTTTTTTAAGATCTTCATAAATAATTTTTCTTTTGTATTGCTTTCCTGATCTTTATACAATGACATGAATAATACTGCTGATCCTGTACCGGTCAATATACTAAATATTACTGTAATTATGTCATTTGTAATAAATGTTAAAAATTTTTTTATGATTAAAAAAGACAATAAACCTCCCATGATAAATCCTAATAGTAATTTGACAGGTTTAGTAAATTTATGGATAACATGATTTGGGAGAATAAATAACGCTTCTAAAAGACTGCCTGCCAGGATAAAAATAACAACAACAGGTATTTCTCTTGCAAAATCAGCCTCGAGACTTTTCCAGAACAGAATAGGTAAAAATGCAACTATTGTGGTTATTACTGCTGTTATGACAGATGGTGCGATATTACTTATTGATTTTATAATATCATTAATACCGTTATTTTTATCTAGCTGTTTTGAATATATAGTTTCGGAGATAATAATCGCATCATCTACTATAATACCAAGCATTATAACCAACCCCATTAAAGAAATACTGTTAATTGTAATATTTAATAAAGGGAAAAATATAAATGAAAAGCAAACCGCAAACGGAATACCCATTGCACTCCAGAAAGCATTCTTAAAATTCATGAATATAAATAAAATGATCAAAACAAGTATAAATCCAATAATCGCATTATTATAAACAATATTAAGCAGGTTTCTTGTTATATCTGAGTCATCTTCTATAATCTCTACCGATAGATTTTGATTAGTCTTATTCTCATTATACTCCTTTACAAGTGCTGTTACTTTATTTGATAACTTTATTATATCTGCTTTTTCTTTTCTATAAACTTCAACGGCAAAACCATTTTTACCGTTATATCTGGTTATGGCTGATGCCTTTTCAAAAGTATCTTCCATGACGGCAATATCACGCAGATATATAATGTTGCCGTCATAATTGCTTCTTACTATTACATCGCCTACATCATGAATGTCCTGAAATTTAGACATAGTAATTATGGTTTTTTCCGAGATAAATGATTCTAACGTACCTCCTGTAACTTCTATATTCTTATTCTGGATAGCAGCAATTACTTCGTCCATCGATATATAAAATTTATTCATTTTATCCAGATCAAGCTTAATCTGGATTTCTCGGTCTTTCATATCCGGTACATCAACACGCAATACCTCGGGAAGTATCAGCAATTTTTTCTTTAATACTTTTGTCTGTTCGACTAGTTCTTTTTTTGTTAGATTATCTCCGGATACAACAATAGTCATAGGTGAATGAACCTCATTTTCCTTAATCTCAACAACTTCCGGCTGTTTGCAGGATAAAGGAAGGTTGGTAACATTATCAACTGCTCTTCTGATATCTGATTTTACTTTTTCATAATCATTTACTTCAAGATCGATCTTAATCTTAATAGAAGAAAAATTTTCGACCGAACTTGAGATATAATTCTCAATTCCCGTCAGCTCTTTTATCTTATCTTCTATCGGTTTTGTTACATTTATCTCTACATCCTTTGGTGAAGCCCCGGGATATTCGGTATAAATATGAACTTCTTTAAAATCCACACTTCTATATGCTGCCCTTCTTACATTTAATATTGATAATAAACCCACTATAACTACAAAAATAGTTAAAAGATTAGCAAATAGTGAATTTTTAATAAAGTAACCAATAATTTTTTTTATCATTTAAAACCCCCAGCTTAATGAAATTGCAATACGGTCAAATTTTATATACCAGTCAATGTACTCTTTTTTAAAAAGATCAGCATTTCCAATAGTATTTGATGAATATGATTTTTCATTTTTCCAATGAAATCCGATTAAGAACGAAATATTATATGGAAGATCAAAGACAACATTCGGTCCGAATTTTACGGTTATAAAATCAGAGCCCCATCCTTTATCCTGCATTTTTGATTCATTAAAATGTGTAACGGGCAACTCAATTGATGTCCACAGTACAGCTGATATAGAAAAATCATTATGTACAGCATATCCAAGGAACATCCTTTGCTCTGCTTCTTTTTTTCTCGGATCTTCTATAATTGGTATTTTATATCCTAAAATAAAATCTGTTTTAAATTCCCACCTATTAAAAGTCTCCCTGGTTTCCCAGTAAAATGATTTTTCATAATACCCGTAATTTAAAATAACCGTATAATAAAAACCGGATTTAACTGCCAATAATAGATGTGCCCAGCGTTTATATTTTTTATTTAATACAGCAGAAAGATCAAATTGTAATTTTAATGATATCCAGCTTTTTATTAAAGCGGTTTTAAAGGAATCATTTATTAAGACATCATTATCCTCATCATTATAATAGCTGCCGTAATTAATTCTTGCCAGACCATATGCGCCTATTGAAGAAATATTCCAGCCTGTTCCGATCAAAAAACCGCCTGAGATTTCTAAAAAAGGCAAAAGCTCAATTGCCAATGAACACCCGCCTGCAAATGTTACAGGCGTTAAGTAAAAATAAAAATTACAAGTAATATTATTATTCTTAAGGAAAGGTTTATCAAACCTGAGACATGGTAAGATAATAGAATAATCAAAATTTATTTTGCCTTCAATTTTATTAAAGTTAGGCTTTATTATCCTTCCCGGGTCATTATCATCATGTTGATCTTTATCTGTATAATCATAATAAAAATTATAATTAATTAAACTTATATGATTATTAATATTTACCGGGTCATCGCAGAAATAATATGCAAAAAGAAGAGATACTTTTCCCCTGAATTTAATCTTATCATTTTCTTTGTTATCCAGTGTATAAAGAAAAACCGGAATAATTGTTAGATAAACGATTACAAATATTTTCTTAATCATTATACAGCATCCCAAAATATTTTTTTGATTTTTTAACTGCAAGGAATCTATGTTAAAATTGTATATTTTACAATTGGACTAGAGACTGAAATCACTCAGACTTTAGTATGAATTTACCTGTTTTGTCCCTTATTGTGCTGACAATGAAATAAAGAAGGATGGAGAAATAACTGCTGTAAAAGTCAGGGTATTTTTTTAAATAACAGATGGAAGGTATCCGCCTATCTATAAATCAAAATCCTGATTTTTATCTTTATGCATGAAATTAGTGTCTTTTAGTCAGGTTTATGATTTAATTGATGACCTTTGCAAACTTTGCATGCTTTATAGGAGAACTTTGAATTTTCTTGACTATAGTAAAATATAAATATATCAATAGACAATGAAGCATATAGCATTTTTTTTCTACTTTTTTATATTCAATATCGGGATTGTCAACTTAGTTATCACCATAATATTATTCACCCGGACCAGGAAAGAAATGTTTTGTTATTATCTTTTGTTTTATTCTGCTTTTTCAATTGAAATGTTTAAAAGTATTGTTGAAAATTATGTTGTGCTTATGGGCCTTAAAAATTTAGTATTAGAAATTAAATGGCTGAGTAATATAGAAATCCTTACACAGGCTTTTTTATGCATATCGATTCTTATATACACTAATTACTTTTTTAAAATTAAAAGAAAATTATTTTTAAATATTATATTTACTGTAATACTGGTTTTAGCCGTATATTTTTCATTTTTTATTCCATCAAATCTTTTACATTTTAAATACCTTAATAAAACGGATGATGTTTTATTAATATTTGTATATTTATCGGTATTGTATTTTATTATAATCGGGATAATATTTTATAAAAGAATTGAAGATGAATCTGATAAGAGATTGTTAAAGCAGATTTTAATTTTTACGGTAGTTTTTACCCCATTTATAATAATTGAAGGATTTGATTTTTTCCTTGAAGAAATTTTTGAAATATTTACGCCAATGCTGTATGGAATTATTGCTGTATTAACGATATACCATATACTTAAATATTATTTTAATCATTATTTTATTACAAACGGCGATATAAAAATTTTAAGCGATCCGGAAATTTCTAAACAGGTAAAGAATAATTTTTTTAATAAATACTCAATCAGCGACAGGGAAAAAGATGTAATTTTACTGGTTTTAAAAGGGTACAGCAATAATAGGATCAGTGAAGCATTATTCATATCGATTGCAACGGTAAAAACTCATATTTATAATGTTTTTAAAAAGACAAATGTAAAAAACCGTTATGAGCTTATTTATCTAACTAAGAATTATATTGAATAAATATTTTAAATCATTCCATATAATAAATTGTAAAAGTAATTAAATTTTAAAATATTTTTTATAATTTTTTTAAATAGCTTTTATTAAATCAAATAATATTTTTAATTTTATTATGATATTTAGTGTGAGCCAATGGGGACGTACGATTTTTTGAAAGTTTTCGATATAATTTAAAATGAAATAATAAATAAAGAATTAAAAGGAGAATTTTTAGTATGAAAAAGATTTTATTATTAATAACTGGTTTGTTAATCCTTATATCCCTGGGCTGTACAATGTATACAGAACAGCAGGGAGATAATTCCGGTAAATCTGAAGTTATTGATCAGGAAGAAGGTATCATCCTGGAAAAAGATTCGGATACCAGAGCATCGGATGAATGGAAGATGGAAATGCTCATTTACCCTTCAATGTATACAAGTATGAATGAATATGAAAAGGTTATATATAATTTTGATAGTATCAATAGGGCAAGCAGCCGAAAATTTTATAAAAAAAGTACAAAAAATGGAGCCGATTGGATTTTGAATAGAAAGGATGTAATTTATTATGACAAATCGGGGAAAGTTAGCAAAATAAAAGAGGATCATCTTTCTTCACATGATACATATGATTATATCTGTTATTACAAGTATGATAATGATGGTAAACTCTATCATATCGACAGAATCCCCAGTAATCCTAATAATTATGAATCAGATTATGATATAACTTATAATACGCAGGAAACCATTGTTAGATGTAGAAAGTCAAGCCCTGACAGAATCCAGAGATCTAAAAAAACAATCACTAAAATCTTTTTAAAACAGGATCCTGAATACAGCTATAAAATAAAAGTAGTTGAAAACGTTAAAACTACCCTTAAAGAAAGTAGAAAATCAGATGTATACACATACAAACTCGAGTATTTTTATGATAAAGATGGTAAACTTGTTGATGAAATTTTTACTATATATGAAGATGATGAGAAGCAATTTTCTGAAAATTATACTTATATATATAGCTCCAAAAATAAAAATGATTTTGGCAGGTGTATTGATAACAAAATATACTGGAAATATAATAATGTAAAAACATCAAACTATGATCCAATTGATCCGTTTAATACATTCAATATTAATATAGGAGTTGTAAGTATGAATATGGGATTATTTAATGGTGATTATTGATTAAAAATTTTATAAAGGTAGAGTGATTAAAGTACTTTATCTTTATGTTTTCTTTAAAATATTTTATTGCTTTCTATTGTGGAATTTTATTTGCCATAGGACTTATTTGACATTTTTTTTAATATCAAGAAAATAGTTTGAAGATTAAATTTTAATAATAAATATTCCGGATTATTTACATAAAAGTAAAGAATTAGAATCCCGGAGAAGATATGATCAAAATAAATATAAATTTGAAACTAATATGTTGCTGATAGTATTAATGGGTGCCTAAAATTATCACTTCAAATTAAGGGAAAATTATTACGAATAAAGGAGGTATTATTTTAATTTATAAAAAAAGATATGTAAGGGCCAAGATTCTTGATAATGTAATTTAAATATATTTGTTGTATAAAGAAAAAAGTTTTTTTATGAAAGTTAATTTGAATATGGAGTACTGTTTATTCGATAGACATGATTAGAAAAAAAATATTAAAATCTATTGTATGATAGATACACAATAATCTGCTATAAGGATAATATTTACTAATAAAACTGGGGCTTGTGTATTTTTATTTTACATATCTAAACCTAATTCTTCTTTTGAATACCAGTTTCTGTTAATTAATTCTTTAATATTATTCTTATTGATAAGAATTGGTTTTACATAAATTACCGGAATCTTATTTTTCTCGTATTTTATAAAATCATCATTGTCAATTTTAATATTATTAACCAAGTTATACATTAAATCTATTGCAAGCTTAACTCGGTCTCCCCAATCTTTTAAAATTGTCATATCTTGATTCCCATTAATAATATTCCTGCAATTCTCTAATACAGCATCCATACCGCATACAAGTATTTTACCATTTAAACCTTTTTTTTTCAATTCATCTATTACAGCTGAAGCAATATAATCATTAGGTGCTAATATTGCATTTACGTTTTCGATATTATTTATTTTATTCATCTCGTTTAATACATTGCTGGGGTCCCAATTTTTAATTGGGGTATCTAACACAATATCATAGGCGCCGCTTTTGACTTTTTCTTTTATCACTTCCATAGCAGAATTATGCAGTTGTGTTGCTACAATATCAGCTGGGCTACCAGAAAAAACTACGATATTTCCAGAAGGTACTCGATTAATTAACCATTCGCCTTGCATTTTACCTATTTCAGAATAATTTATTGTCACAATAATATCAGTCATAACATAACCATTGTATGCATCATATCGAATAACATAAATTCCATGTTTTTTTGCCTTTTTAATTATTCTGGCCAGATTATCATCATATGTAAAACAAATAATACAATCAACATTTTTATCAATGAGTTCTTCCATTTGCTCGATTTCTTGATTTTTATTATTATTTGCATCAAATGCAATTAATGAAATATTTTTTTGATTTGCAATTTCTGAGAAATATAAGAACTCTTTTTTACGCTGAACACTGTTGGTATTAATAAATGAAACTCCTAAAGTTATATTCTTCTTTTTTACATTATCATCAGCATTTATGTGATTTATTTCAAATCCAATAAAAAAAATAGATATTAAAATAAATATCAATGTTCTATTTTTCATAGGCCAATACCTCCCCCATTTTCATATATGATAGTAACGACTACCGGTAACCAAGGTTATTTTATGTATATTTTAATATAATTAATATAACAGTAAAATTTTAATAAAGTATTTTTATCCAAAAAGGTTTTATAACCAAGTTTATTATATCAAAAATAATTATTATACAGCAATAAAAATATTACAAAATGAGTTTTTATTCTGGTATCATACATATGACAATTATTTTATAATAAATTTTGAGAAAAAAATAAATACTCTGCTTAGTTTTTGGCTGGCATGTTGGACAATAAAAGCTGTACCTAAAATGATTAAATAGATAATATATCGGTTATTAATTATTATTAAATTAATATTAACAAATAATGATTTTTTTAAATTAAATTTGACAATGAAAAGAATTAATGCTACATAATTTGTAGCATGCTACAAAAATAATAGCATGTATTTTATTAATTGTAGAATCTCTACAGATTCAAGGAGGATAAATATGAAATTTTTATGGACAACAATACATGTAACAAATCTGGATGAATCAATAGCTTTTTATTCTGATTTATTAAAACTTAAAGTATTAAAGCGTTTTCACGCAGGACCAGGAATGGAAATAGCTTTTATGGGAAACGGCATTGAGGATGAAACAATGGTTGAACTCCTGGCGGACAGTAAAAACAGCACAGTTAATTTTAGTGAATTTATATCTATTGGTTTTGCTGTTGATTCTGCTGATGAAATGATGGATACAGTAAAAGGCAAAAATATTCCTGTACACACTGGACCAATTGAAACTCCCGGTTTTAAGTTTTTCTGTATTAAAGATCCGAATGGACTTAATATACAGTTTTTTCAGCAAAAATGACTGTTATTTTTTATTTATATATAGGATCAACCTGTGTTTTAGTAATAAGCAGGTTAAAAATTTCAATTAGGTAAAATACCAAACATCCTTTTAAAAAGTTGAAAGGATGTTTCTATAATTTTAATATCAGTAGGTAAAGGAGGTATAAATGTCAATTCCAATTCCAGGGAAACCCGTTAGAGGTTCTAAAACAGGGGTTCCAATCATGGCTCTTTTTGATTTACTTGGCAGAACCTGGTCAATGGGAGTTACGTGGCAATTACAAAATGGTCCCTATACATTCAGAGAACTTCAAGAAAAGTGCGAATCCATTTCTCCTACTGTTTTAAACAACCGTATCAAGGACTTAATAAAAGCCGATATTGCAGAGAGGACACTTAATGGTTATCAATTGACGAAACGGGGTAATAAACTTATTAAACTGATATATCCATTTGGAGAATGGTCAAGAGAGTGGGCAAAAGAAGTGTTTAATTTTACAGGATATAATTCAAAATAAAGACAGTGAAATATTTTTGATAATCTTATAACATCATGAAAATTATTTTTTTATTTTTTTATATAATTTATTATTAATTCATTATATTTAATACTTAATACTACACATAAACCGACTAATAATAAATTTAATCTTTTAATTATTATAAATATATATTTGATTATTAATTTAATAATTAAATTATAATCAACATATATTGGTCCAAATGAGTTTTTTAATATTTTAATATCATTAATTATAGTAAAAATTAACGATATTAAATATACAATAGAAATTATAATAGCTAATTAACCATGATAAAATTTTAAAAAACTTAATATTTTATTTTTCATTTTTTTCCTGTTCTAATATTTTTTTAAATATAATACCAATTCCCCAGAAAGTTAATGAAAATACTATTTGTTTAGCATCAAAAATAAAAATATATATAATATCGTAAGGTGTTTTATCTTTACTATTAATAATATTATTGAATAGATTAATAATAATATAAATTGAAGATAATATTAATAAAGCAATTGAAATTTTAATTATAATATCAGGAACTCTGATATTCCAAAAAATATTTTTTTTATTATCTGTTTTTTTTTCATCCATTTTTATAATCCTATTAAAAAATAATAATGTAGAATGTAAGCGAGTATGCATTGTAGCCGTTATAGACATATTAATTGCTTTGTAATATGAAATCTATCAAAATATTTAAAAATATTTATATGAAAGAATATCAAGGTTAATATATTATTTTTGCAGGAAAAAGTTGTTAACAATTATATTTTAATGATTAGTAACATGAATGCAACATTTCCGATATATGAAATGTTTTTCTAAGGACCAATAAAGTACATGGAAAATGTCCATGAAAGACTTAACGGCTAATAGGTAGTGGTGTTATATATCGTGTTGTGTGCCGTTATTAGCACTTTGGCTTATTAAAGATTTATTTTATTTTTCCAATCTATATAAATTTGCCTACAGCTACCACCATAAATCGATGGAGTTAATAATGCTTTATAATTATTAATCCCTTTCTCAATGCATTTGTTTATTACGTTATTCCAAAGATTTTTTATTTTTGGAATTTTTGAAAATGATGATCTAGTAAAATAAACACCCTGTATTTTATTTTTATTAATTAATTTAAATATATTTTTTAAATTATCTTCAATTTCAAAATTTTCAAGATATATATCCGAATATGTTAAAACCATCTCTTTATGATCCAGATTATTTATATCAGCATTAGATAGACTTTTAATAATATCAGTAATTCCAATTTTATTATTTTTTAAGAATTCTTGTAATTTTTCCTTATTACTTATTTCATTAAATTTAATGTGTGAATTAAATATTTCAGGAAGGACACACCAAAAGTTATTAGCAACTCTTCCATAAAAATAAGGAACAGTATTTTCATCGTCTTCTCCCCATTCAGGATTAAATGTGCCAATAAATAAATTGTTAATTTCCCAATCTGGTAATAGATCATTTAGATATCTATGATTACATGGCATATTTTTATACCTCCTTATTTTTGAATAAATCTGTGTTATCAATGAAGCCTAACCTTAAGTATGTATAATTCATCTTATATTAAAAATTATCACTCTTCATGAGATGATTTTAACATTTTTCATAATGTTTTTACATTTTAAATCAATACAATCTAATTTTATGATAACTGTAATATAGAGTCAACATTAAATTAAGAATGAGAAAATTTTATTTTTTGATTAGGTTTAATTTTGTATTGAATTATTATTTGTTTAATGGGATAAGGGAATAATAAACTTCAAAATTAATTAGATAACAGGTAAAGTAGTTAAATGAAATTGCAGGATATTTTTTTTATAATTTTTGTTGTTGAAAAGGGGCATCCTTTCCCTGAAATGACATTTGGGTTTTAGGATCAACTTTTATTCCCGTTCTAATAATATTTACTAGTTTATAATTTTCAGCAAATCCTGTACAAAATTCTAATACAATTAATTCATTATTTTCTAAATCAATCGAATTAATATATAATGCTACCATAGTACATGATTGACTAATTACTTTAATATTTTTAGGCAATTTTAGATTTTTTCCAGCTGTTAAAATATTAAATAATAAAATAAAAATAATAATAATTATAAATAAATATTTTTTCATTTTATAACATCTGTCATTTTTCACAAAATTGACCCCCCAGTAATCGCTTTACTGACCCCCTAAAATTCGGTATGTTGACCCCCTTTTAAACTGTTAAATTAACCTCATGTTATGGAGGTTAATAAATGGATAGAAGGG